>MDTE01014023.1_pt1 | contig 14544 bp, 12 predicted proteins | sample 811231 | NCBI WGS metagenome assembly MDTE01 (sample SAMN05326651, study PRJNA326480) | marine metagenome | isolation source: seawater | place: Indian Ocean: Red Sea | collected 2010 | reverse complement strand
ATTGGGATTGGTTAATTGGTTATATTGATTATTTTTCTAATTTTTGGTTAGATCAAAAACCATTAGTTAATGATCCATCACAAGTTTATTTTAATATAATGATAAAAGGTGATAGCACAATATCTCAAGTTGATGGAATTCCTAATTCTTTATTTAAGCTTGAATTTTACGAAGATGAGAATCAAGATGGTTATTATGATGCTAGTAGTGAAGATAGATATGATTATGAGTTTGATGTTGATTGGAATGGTTGGAAAATGATTTCTATTTGCTATAATGATTCAGAGCGCCTTGTTCCGGCTTCAAATAATTCAGGTAATGGATTAAGAGAGCCTAACAAAATATCAAATGTGAGAACTTTATTATTAGCAAATCCTATTTCTGGTTTTGCAAAAGCTGATGTTGATTTTTTAATTTGGAGTGTTGGTGGACCAATACTAAACTAATTTATGCAAAGAATTTTTCCAATTATATTAATCTTTTTAATCTCTTGCTCGAATCTGGAGAAGGTTACTCTATATGATGCCGAAATAAAATCAACCGAAGGTATAAATGGATTTACATCTATTAATATTTTTAGCTCCGGAGGAACTGATGAGGTGTGGGGTAATTCTAATAAATTGTGTAATCCTATGAGTTTTTCATCAATGGATGCTAGTATTGATTATAGCTTAAACAATATGGGTTCAAGCAATATAGAATCAACTAAAGCTGATTTTAAAGTTGATTTGCCAACTGTTAAAGTAAAAGATAAAAAAGGAATAGAAAAAAATTCTTTACATATTAAAACAGATTATCCTGCAACATGTGACTGGATTGGCATGGGAATTGGGTGGGACGGATGGCAAGGAAAAGATTTAACAAATATTATTGAAGGAGCTGCTATTGAATTTATGGCAAGAGTCGATGAAGGCCCAATATATAATATTCCAATTGTTTTTATTTTAGAAGATTACTCTGCTAATCAGTGTTATGCCACTGCAAGTTATTTAGGAATTGATGGAGGAATGGTTACAAACAAATGGACTAAGGTTCAAATTCCATTACCAACTTTTTCATACAATCAACACAATATTGATTTATCTAATATTAAGCAATTATTGTTACAATGTTATGATAAAATAGATATATACATTGATGATATAAAGATTGTGTCTCATAAGCATAAATATAAAAAAGTCGATTCTTCTTTGACAGTGGTTGATACAATTTTTCCTATCGATATTTTTTCAAACAAATTAAAATCATCATTAGCGATTGACAATAAATATTGTAATAATTTTAAGTTAAAAACATCACCTAATTATAATGATGGTAATTTTATCAATGTTCATATTTTAAATGATTGTAATTGGAAAGACTTCATTATAAGCTGGAACAATTGGCTATATACTGATTTGAGTTCAAGTATTTATAGTGTTGATTTACAATTTGATTTGAAGATTAGCAATTTAACTAGTGCTAATATAACTTTTGATGATTATAGTGGAAAAAAAATGTCAGTTAACTTATTAGATTATGTTAAACATGATAACAAAGATTGGCAACAAGTTCGCATTCCTATGAAAAAGTTTCCGATAAGAAATTCAGAAATAAATTTAAAGGAAATAAAAAGTATTATATTTTCTTTTACAGAGAATACAAATTTAAAAATTGATAATATTAAACTAACTAAAAAAATATAATAATATGAAACACTTAATTTTAATTTTACTTTTCCCAACTAGTGTATTTTCTCAAATATTATGGGATAACTTTGAAGATACACGTATTGGATACTATGAGTTTGTACACGGAGGAATGACGACTAGATTTGAAAATCCAGATTTGTCTAGTTCTGTAAATAGTTCAACACTCTGTGCTCAATATGTTAGAAATCCAGGTGAAACATATGATGTTATAGTAATCGTTGCTAATGGATCATTTTTGAATTTAGAAAATTATTTAGATGGTACTAAAAAAATGAAAGTAGATGTTTATAGCCCCGCAGTTGGAATACCATTACAAATAACATTGGAAGATTCATCAGTTGCAGGTGCAACAAATTATCCAGATGGTCGACATAGTATTTATACAGCTGTAACAACAGTAGCTAATGAGTGGGAAACTATTGAATTTACATTTGATTCAAGACCTGACAATTCTGTTTCAGATGTTAATGTTACATCACTAATTTTGCTTTTCGATATAGGCAATAATACAAATGATACTTATTATTTTGATAATTTATACGGTCCAGAATTTAATAATCAATGTGATGGACTTTCAATTGATCCGACTGTAAATTTTGCAGACTGGGACTGCAATTGGAATCTTGGCGTATGTCCATCTGCCTCTGCTTGTGGTTCTTTTGATTATGTAAGTGGTTGGTTAAATCAAGTATATAATCCAGATAATACAACAATAAATACTAGTAAGTACTCTGGAGAATATACAAGAAATCCTGATTCTAATGGAGAGGATGTATTAATATCATACTTTACTTCTGGAAATTTAGATTTATCGTCAAATAAGTTTTTTAATTTTAAGGTGTATGGTCCTCCAAGACCTCTTTACATATCATTTCAAGATGACAATAATAATGAAGTGTTAGGGTATGCATCGGCACTAAGTAGTAATAATCAATGGCAACAGTTTACAGTTGATTTGAGTAGCGTTGCAACCCAGAGTATAGGTCGTTTTGTTTTGTTTTTAGATCAATCAATAGTAAATTGGGATACGTATCACTTAGACGACTTTCATTTGTCTTCTACTCCATTAGATCATAATTTCATCAATTATGAGACGAATATAAATATATATCCACAGCCAACAAATAATACTTTAAATATACAATCTGATAATAATATCAAAGAAATATTAATCTATGATTGTTTAGGTAAAGAGATTTCACATTATCAAAAATTAAATAAATCTAGTAGAGTTAAATTAGATGTGTCTAATCTTGTTTCTGGTACATATTTTATAAAAATTCAAACAAAAGACGATACTACAGTAAAACAAATTCAAATAGCTCACTAGTATGAGATTTTATTTTCTTTACATATTTTTTCTAATCTCCTATTTTAGTTCAGCTCAAATTAATATTTCTGGTAAAACTGAAATTATAAAAAGTAATGAAGGGTTCCAACTTTTAAGAAATGGTCATCCTTATTATGTAAATGGAGCAGGTGGAAATGAATATTTAGATGTTTTAAAATCAATAGGGGGAAATTCTATTCGAACTTGGAGTACTGATAATGCAAAGGTTATACTGGACGAGGCTCATCAAAAAGGAATATCTGTGTGTCTGGGTCTTTGGGTTGGTCATGAAAGACATGGATTTGACTATAATGATGAATATGCTATTAAAGCTCAAATTGAATCATTTAAAAATGAAATATTAAAATATAAAGATCATCCTGCGTTGTTGATGTGGGCTGTTGGAAATGAAGTCGATTTGTTCTATAAAAACTTCAGAGTGTGGCAGGCTGTTGGAGATATAGCTAAGATGATAAAAGAAATAGATCCTAATCATCCAATTATGACAGTTACAGCAGGTATTGATCCTGCAGAAGTGTATATGATTCAGCAATATTGTCCTGATATTGATATTTTAGGAATAAATACATATGGAGGAATTAATAATTTGTCATCAATGGTTAGAAAAAGTGGATGGAATAAGCCATATATGGTTACCGAGTGGGGTCCATATGGACATTGGGAGTCTCCAACAACTAGCTGGGGAGTTGCTGTAGAAGCCACAAGTAAAGAAAAAGCAGAATTTCGAAAAATTGCTTACGAAGCAATCCTTAAGGATAGACAATTGTGTATTGGTAGTTATGCTTTCTTATGGGGATACAAGCAAGAACAAACTCCAACTTGGTATGGTTTATTTACCAAAGAAGGAAGATCAACTCAAAGTGTAGATATTTTAAATAGTTTTTGGGCTAAGAGTGATAAAAACTTAGCTCCAATTATAAATAACTTTTTTTTGAATGGTCAAGATTCAAAATCTAGTATAAAAATAAAAAGAAGAAAAAACTGTCTATTTAGTTTTGATGTTTTTGATAATAATAATGATAGTTTAAGTTATTTTTTTGAGCTCATGCCTGAAAGTAGTGATAAAAAAGCAGGAGGGGATTTTGAAAAAACACCAGAACCTATTGAATTTGAAATCATAAGTAAGTCTGAAAAAACTATAGAAATTAAGGCTCCATCTAAAACTGGTGCTTATAGATTTTTTATATATATTCGTGATAAATATAATAATGTTGCAACTGCCAATATTCCATTTTATGTTAAAAAATAAACAAAATAATGTCACCGATTAACTTATCCATAGATTGTGTTATTTTAGGTTTTGATAATGATCAAAAATTAAAAGTGTTATTAATTAAAAAGATTATTAATGAAAAAAATGATTATCAATATGCCTTACCAGGTGATTTAGTAAAAATTGATGAAGATTTATTAACTGGAGCTAAAAGAATATTAAAGAGCTTAACATCTTTAGATAATATATATCTTAAACAATTTTATACTTTTGGTAACCCAAATAGAACCAAAGAGAAAAAAGACCAATCTTGGCTTCGACTGTACAGAAAAAAACCAGAGGAAAGAGTTGTTACTGTAGGTTACATAGCTTTAGTTAATATGGAAGAATATGTTCCTCAAGCATCATCTTTTGCGTTTGAAGCAGAATGGGTTGAAGTAAATAAATTATCTCAAGATTTAGCATTTGATCATAATCATATATTAAGTTCTGGAATAGAATATTTACGAGAACAAATAGATCACAAATTAATTTCTAACTTACTCCCTTCTAAGTTTACATTATCACAATTGCAAAATTTATATGAAATTTTGCTTGATGAAAAGTTGGATAAAAGAAATTTTAGAAAAAATATTTCTAAAATAGATGTAATTAAAAAAACAAATGAAAAGCAAGAAGGTGTTGCTCATAAACCTGCCTTTTTATATACATACGATAAGGTTTTCAAGGAAAATTAACAAACACCAAAAAATTATTATGTTCCACAATATGTTTTATAACAATTTTCAAATTCTTTACTTGGGGGAAGCATAAATCTTTCAATATCATTTTGATATTCATAAGGTCTAGTCAAATAGCTATTTAGTTTATTAAACATAGTTTTATTTCCGTTAACAGCTTCTTCAATAACTTGCTCCACTATTTGATTCCTTGGTATAATGATTGGATTGTTGTCTTTCATTATTTTTTTGATTTCTTTCTTATTACAAAAGTCTTCAATAAACTTCTGCCAATCATTTTTCCACATATCAAATTTTGATTTTGGAGACGTATTTATTTTAATATCACTATATGTTAAATTATAAAAAGTATTTGTGTAATCTAATTTATTTTCTAACATTATCTTTAAAAGATTATCTACAAGTTTATATGATTTTTGATTAACTTTTTTAACGCCAATTTTTTTTAACATCATCTCATAAAATTTCTTATTCCAAATTTCATCAAATTTGTCTATTACATTTTGTGCTGATATTATTGCTGTTTTTTGATTTTTATTAATAATTGGCAAGAGAGTTTCAGCAAATCTAGAAATGTTCCACTTAATTACTTTAGTTTGATTACCAAATGAATATCTTTTGTAATAGTCAATTGAACTATAACAAGCATTTGGATTGTAATTATTAATAAAAGCACATGGACCATAATCAAAAGTTTCAGCGGAAATAGATGTGTTATCAGTGTTCATAACTCCATGAATAAAACCAACACGCATCCAATTTATAACTAAATCTATTTGTTTATTCATTACTGTTTCAAGAAGACTTAAAGCTATATTTTTACTACTTTGGATATTAGGATATAATCTTTTTACAGTATAATTAGTCAGTGAATTTAAATAATTTATATTACCAAAAAAAGTAGCATACTCAAATGTTCCAACTCTAATGTGACTATGCATAATTCTAGCTAGTACTGCTCCATCATTGAGATTCTCTCTATTTATCTTTTCTCCAGTTTTAAAAACAGCTAAACTTCTAGAAGAAGGTATTTTTAAATAATGAATAGCTTCGCTAATAATGTACTCCTTCAACATTGATCTTAATGTTGCTTTACCATCACCACCTCTAGAGTATTTTGTTATACCACAGCCTTTAAGTTGAACATCAACTCTTTGATTATTTTTTAATAAATGTTCTCCAATAATCATTGCTCTTCCATCTCCTAGATTTGTGAAATGTCCAAACTGATGTCCAGAATATGCTTGTGAAAAACATTTTTTTTTCTTTTTATTTTCTAACAAAATTTTTTTTAAATCTAATTCTGTTATAAAAGGATCGACATTTTTTAATAAAAGTTTGTTGAGAATAAAAATTTTAGATTTAGAAAAAATAGTTGGCTTATTTACTTGGTAAAAAAAGTTTGGTAATGATAAATAAGAATCGTCATATTTTGACATTGTTTTTAAATATCAATACTAAATCCTAGCCAATCTAGAACATTTTGACACCATATATCTGCTCCTTCTTTTTCTGTTAAAATTCCTATTTCGATGGCGTAATCTATAACTCTACCAGGATACGATGTTCCTACACCTTCCATTTCACCAAGTGGAAAAGGATCATCTAAGCCCATAATAATTTGACTTGTTCCCACACGTTTTTTAAGAAGATCAAGAGTATGAGAATCATGTACTAAAGTGTCAAAATATAAATTTTTATGTCCCAGTGTTTTTCTAGGATCTTCAAGTGTTTTAAAAATATCAGGTCGTCCATCAAAACCTTGAATTCTTCTTCCGTAATTTGCAATTCCTAGCATACCTCCGTGTGCAAAACTTGTTCTAATATTAGGGTATTTATTTGGTAAATCTCTTAGTGAAAACAAATGAATAGTATCGGCACATTGAGCCATCATCCAAACTAAATGAAATCTCCAATATTCGTTTTTTAACGCAATCATTTTTTCACCATCATATGGATGAATTTGAATTGCTAATTTGTACTTGTTTGCAAGTTGAAAGATAGGGTCTACATCTTTTTCAGCTATTGATAACCATTCATTTTTTTTATTTAAAAAATGAGTAGGTAAACACAATACTTTTAAATTTAATTCATTAACACACCTTTCAATTTCTTTTAGTGCAAAATCCATGTATAAAGGCTGAACTACAAAACCACAAGTAAATTTTTTAGGATTTTCACTTTGAATATTTGCGTTAAAATCATTTTGAAATTTGATTGTATCCAAACAATCATTTTTTTTCCATCCATTGCAATACAGTTGTGATAAACAAAGCATTACGCTATGGTCGATCTCATTTTGACTCATCCAGTTTAATTTCTCCTTTTTAAAAAAACTTGAACTTGTAATTGGTCTAGCCCAATTATCTTGTCGCATAAATTTTTTATTGTCATCAATCCAAAACAGTTTTTTTTCTTTCATAAATTTTGGAATCTGAGAAGGCTCTGGTAGTATATGTCCGTGTCCGTTTATACGCATAGAATTAATATGGTTAACTTTTTAATAGTTTAAAATTATCTTTTGTATTTACAACAATAATGTAAATTGTCATATGCTTCTTGAGTTGCTTTGATATCATCCGTATCGTAACCATCATCAGCTATACTTTGCTTAATTTTTTCCAAACTAATTTTTTCTGGGTTATATTTTATTGTTAATATTTGTTTTTCTGTTGACCATATTGCTTTTTTAACACCTCGTAATTTTATGGCAGCATTTTGTATCTTTTTTTTACACATATCACAATTCCCTAGAACTTCAAAAGCTTCTTCAATATATTTTTTGTTATTAAATATTTGAGCTGATGCGCTATTTAGGAAAAGAAAAAATAATAAAATAAGTGTTAAATTTTTTTTCATTTTTCTTTTAAAATTAAAAAAATAATTGAAAAAATTAAAATCAAGGATTTTTATTTTAACAACAGCTACAACTTTTTTTAGAATCAGCCTTTTTAATATTGCATAAATATTGAGGATATTTTGATAAAAATATTTCTGCTAACATTATATTAGATACGTTATTATCACCACCAAAATTATTTCTTATTAAGAGACCGAATTCTTCAAGACTATAAAGTTTATTTCCAATTTCTAATAGCTGATTTGTTGTCATAATTAATTTTTTACAAAATTAATTATTTTAACAAAACTTAGTTTATTGCTATCAAATTTATTAATTACTTTTGTTAGATTTAAATTTTTATTGTGCTTGTAACAAATGCTACTTTAAGTTTTATAAAAGAAAACAAAATCATTTCACTGAAATTAGTTGAAATAACTAAACAAGAGATTTAAAGTTGTTACTTACTATAAATTTTTTAGACTAAATGTTAAAATATAAAACGCATATAAATAAAAATACAAAGCAATGGATTACATTTGTTCATGGTTTTGGAGGAAGTAGTAATATTTGGCATAGACAGATCAGAGAGTTAAGTAAACACTATAATTTATTGTTTATTGATTTAAGAGGACATGGAAAATCAAAAAACATTGCTTTAGAATCAAATTTTAATTTAGAAATAGCTTGTAATGATATAATTAATGTGTTAGATTATTTAAAAATTAAAAGTTCACATTTTATTGGTATATCTTTTGGATCTCTACTAATTTTAAAGTTACTTAAAAACTACAATAATTATATCAATAAGTCTGTTCTGGCTGGTGCAATCACTTCGTTTAACAACTTCACTAAATTTTTGTTACTATGTTTAAACTTACTTAAAGGAATTTTACCAAATATGTACCTGTATAAATTATTTGCATATATAATAATGCCTAAACCAAATCATAAAGAATCTAGGCTTATATTTATTCAGGAAGCTAAATTAATTAGTAGAAAAGTGTTTACAAAATGGTTAAGTTTAATACCTGAGTTAAAAAAATTTATTATCAATTTAGAACCAACTAGTTTTCATAAGAGAATTCTTTTTTTATCAGGAAAAGATGATTATTTGTTTTCTGAAGATGTTAAAAGTTTTGCTTCAAAGAATGATCTGTTTAGCTATATTTCAGTAGAAAAAGCGGGGCATGTAGTTAATATTGATAAACCATCTAGTTTTAATCAACATGTTGTTAAATATATTGAGAAAAATTGTAATTAAATTTAATTCAGTAAATCATTGGTATAACTAATTTATTAATTCTCCTGTAATATAAAAATGAAAAAAATTATTTTAATAGTATTTTTTGCACCATATTTTCTTTTTTGCCAACAAACTATTAATGATAGTATTTATCATAATAATTTGTATAGAAGTTATAAGACTTATGTGCCAGCAATCTATAGTTCTTCAGACCCAACTCCATTAATCTTTAATTTTCATGGTAAAACAGGAACTTCAACTTTTGCGATGTGGCATGCAGATTTTAGATCAATAGCTGACACTGCAAATTTCATAATCGTTCATCCACAAGGATTATTAAATAGTTCTGGAGAAACACATTGGAATATAGGCCAACCAGCATCATCTGTTGATGACGTCGACTTTATATCTAAATTGCTTGATAGTTTAAACACAGAATATAATATTGACATGAATAGAGTCTATGCTACTGGATTATCAAATGGTGCAATGATAAGTTATAGATTAGCATGTGAACTTTCAGAAAAAATTGCCGCCATAGCACCAGTTGCAGGATCATATCTTTCTTATATGTTGAATACATGTAATCCTATCCATCCAACGCCTGTTTTACATATTCACGGTGATGCCGATAGTACTTCATTTTACTATGGTGAGCCTGCATTTGAATCTGTTCCAAGTATTATTTCATATTGGATTAACCACAATCTATGTGATACTCAAAGTATTATTTCACAGGTTCCAAATATCAACTTATTAGATAGTAGTCATGTAGTTAATTATGTTTGGAAAAATGGGATTAATGACGTTGAAGTAAAGCATTTAAAGATTATTGGTGGAGGTCATACTTGGCCAGGAAGTGATTTCCCTAACTTAGGAGGCGGTGTTACAAATTATGATATAAATGCTTCCGTAGAAATATGGAGATTTTTTTCGAAGTATGATATAAATGGATTAGTAAGTTCTTCCACAGTAGTTAATGAAAATAGTAAAATTAATAGAAAATTATTGCAAGTGCTTGATTTGTTTGGAAGACAGTCTACATATTTTAATAATCAACTTCTTTTTTATATATATGATGACGGAACTGTTGAGAAGAAAATAATTATTAAATCAATTGAAAACTAACTTGTTATTATTTTAATCTATTAAAATTTATAATTAAATTAAAAATTATAGTTTAACTATTTTAATAGTTGTTTTTTTGTTTCCAAAAATAATGACACAAGAATAAATTCCAGATTTAAATTTTTTAAATGATAGTTTTTTTCCAATTTGAGTTTCTAAAAAATTCCCATTTAGTGCATAAATATTTGTTTTGATGGATTCAACAAATTCATTTGTAGAAATATTCACGTAATCATGAGTTATACTAGGGTAAATTTTAATTTCATCTAAATTTATTGATAAAATATTTACCGGTCCTGTACCATTGAAAGCACCAATATTTGACGGATAAAGATGTGAAACATTATTACCAAAATAATCTAAACCTCCATTATGTTCTAAGTAGTTATTTGTATCACTACTTCCATTAATTAAAAATCCACTTCCAATAGCTGGACTATTATTTTGAATTTGATATGCTTGAGGATTATCTTCTCCCAAATTGTTTGTATTAAGAAGTAGCGGGTCACCATAAAGCGCATTGTTCTGTAAGTCACTATCAAGACTAATGCGTGAAGAATCATAAAAAAGATTGTGACTAATATTCAGATCATTAAGATTATTCTCAATTAATGTGGGAATTGATTGTCCATTTTTTCCTGCCACAATTATATTATTATAAACATGAACATCACCAATATTTGGCCAAAAATAGATTTCAGGATTTAATGTATCACTTACAAAAATCGTATTGTTATAAATGAAAGTACCAATATTTGGGCATCTTATAGGGTTTTGGCCACAAAAATTAGATATCCAAAAGATTTTGCCTTTTTTATCCCAAGAAGCTCCATTTGGATCTTCACGGTAACCATCATTAACACTAATGTTGTAGCGGTATCCGCAGTTAATATTATCACCCAAAATTTCCGCAAATCCTCCTTCATTATTTAAGCTATAGTTATATTGAAACACTACATTTTCATTGCCATAGTCTATATGTGACCCGTAAGAATCCATAGGACCATTAGCATTCATAAATTTATTGTACTGAGCTACTACATTTTTACAATCAAATGGCCACATACCACTACCTCTTTTCCACATTCTATTATCAATAGATGATCCTGTATTATTAAAAATACAATTTTGAACAAGAACATTCTCACTTTTATTCGGTACAAATCCAGAACCACCTGTATGTTCAAAGACACAGTTTTCAACTAGTATATGATTATTTTTTATGGAATCTATACCAACAAGACCCAAAGATTTAATCCAAAATCCATAGTGTCCAGTATTTGTTATTGTTGTGTTACGAACTTTAACATCAGATATAGTATTAATTAGTCCAGATGCAATGTTAGACTGAGTTTCTAATTTGATTCCATAACCCAAATGAATATTGTTTGTTATATATGGACTAGGATAAATATCATGAATATAGAGATTATTAAATGAAAAATTTTCAAGATCTTTTGTTGAAGCAACAACTTTTATTCCAAAACGAACATTTTTTCCAGACCCCCAAGAATTTTCTGCCCCTCCAAAACCAGCTAATTTTTTAGCTAAACCCTCATAAACTGGTGTACTATTTAATGATATTGCATCAAACTCAACAGAACCACTACTAAATTGAAATTTCACTGTTCTATCAAAATTTACTTGATTAACAGTAATAGTATTTAGACCTAATGTTAATGATTGAGCTGGAGCAAAGTACCAATTCTGATTTGCTACTGTTCTAGCTACTCTGTAATTTGCTCCTTGAGGGGGTAAACTTGTTACATTTATTACAAATGTTTGTTGAGATCCATTATTTCCATCTCCTATTTGACAAGCTGTGTATACATTAGTCCATGTACTATTTGGTCCATTTGCAAATAAAGTTGGTGTTTGTGCTGAAATTGAAGTTGCCACTACTGAGTCAATGTGATTAAATGAATTATATAGTTCTAAATTATTAATATGTATATGCTGATCATTAAAAATTAAAATTGAAGATTGGTAGCCAAATCCATTTATAATTGCCCTGTTAGATCCACCATATATATCAATAACTATGGGTTGATTTAGCGAGCCTGAACCGCTTAACCAAAACATACCTTCCCAATAATCACCAGATTTAAAATATATAGTGTCACCATCGTCAAATTGCATTGAGTTTAACTTCTCTAACGATTGAAATGGGGTTTGATTGCTTAAACCATTGTTCATATCGCTTCCTTGAGAACTACTTACATAGTATACTTGAGCTTTAGAACTTAAAAGTACAAATATTACTGAAGTTGTAAGCATGAATTTTTTAGAAATTAAACTGATTAATTGAAACATATTAAAAATTAAAATAGAATAATAAATATCACAGTTTCTTAAAAAAACAATTATCAAATTTAAATAAAAAAAAAACAATTTAAATTAATTTTAAATTCATGAATTTAAATAATAATTACTATCTAATTTATTTGTTTAATATATTAAGTCATCAAATCATATTCGAATTAATCATGAAAATTTATAATTTAATTTAGAATTTACTATTTATTTCATTTAAAGAAACAAAATAAATTTAGATGACGTTTTAAAATCTGTTTTATATTTGTTTGAAAATTTTTATCTAAACAATTAGATTAATTTAACTCTAGCTTATTAGTGTTGTTGATTAAAAATTAATTATAAACTAAAACTGTTTATGCCTTATTTATTAAAACAAATATTTTATTTTAATATATTATTTTTCTTAAGTTGTGTTAATAAAAATGATAAAACTTATATTTCCAATACTCATAAGTTTTACATTATAGAAAATTTAAATGAAAATGATATTGTTACTAAAATAGAAGATAAATATGATACAAGTAGTATGGTTTTTGTCAAAGGAGGAAGGTTTATTTTTGGTAATAATAATGGACTAGATAGAGAAAAACCAGAACATGAAGTTGTTGTTCAGAGTTTCTTAATGGATAAAAATCTTGTCTCAGTTGAAGATTTTAGAGTTTTTATTAATTTAAGTAATTACACAACAGAAGCAGAAAAATTTGGTAATGCAATTGTATATAATGATTCAATTGATGTATGGGAATTGGTTGATGGTGCAAATTGGGAGTATCCTTTAGGAAAGAATAATACTATTGCTTCAGATAATCACCCTGTTACTCAAGTAAGCTGGAATGATGCGTTAGCTTATTGTGAATTTTGTGATAAAACTCTTCCTAGCGAAGTTCAGTGGGAGTATGCTGCTAGTGAAATGGGTAAAAAGAAAAACCAATTATATTACTGGGGGAATGATCTTTTACATGGTGACAATCACATGTGTAATATTTGGACTTCTGGATATCCAGATACAATCGGTTATCAAGACGGATTTAAATACACATCTCCTATTGGTTACTTTGAAGCAAATTCTCTTGGCATTTTTGATATGGCAGGGAATGTTTGGGAATGGTGCTATAACTGGCATTTACCTTATGAAGGTAACTTAGAAGTTTTTCCTTTAGATCTACAGGGGAGAGCGCAAAGAGGTGGTTCTTTCTTATGTAATTCAAATTATTGTCATGGCTACAGGCTTTCTGCAAGATCTGCAACTTCTCCTGAAAGTTCATTGTTTCATGTTGGGTTTAGATGTGTAAAAAATATAAAGTGATAGCGAAGGGTATTATATCTTCTTATCTTTTAAAATAAAAGATTCTTTACGTATCAAAAAGTTCTCAATATTTTTTTTGAGTACGATATTTAATTATCATAAAAATTATTTTTAATTTTGATAATATTGAACTGCAAATTAAAAATAAACAGGAAAATTATGAACTCAATTATCCATTATAATTATTTATCTTCGAATATGTTATTAAAAAAAGTCAAAATATTTTTATTACTGATAGTATTTTCATCAAGTTCAATTAATTTATGTGCTCAAACTTCTTCATTAATCAGTACCTGTGGAGATTTTGTTGCTGGTAGTGCAACTGCTTGGCCACATGTTCTTGTAGCAACAACTATAGATTCTGGAGCAATTAGTCAAACCTCTCAGACATATACTATTAATGTAATTTCATTACCAGCTGGTGGAGCAAACGTTAGAGTTTATAAAACTGTTGCTAACGGTAATGATTTTTTTGGAAATCCTATAGCTCTAACACTTGGTTCTAATAGTATTACAGTACCTGCAGTTACTTTTGATAGAGCAGTTAAGTTTCAATTTTCAAGCGGAGCAGTAGAATTTAATGCTTTGAGTTTAAATGGAGTTGCATCGACATGTGTGGCACCATTACCTCCATCATCTACATCATTAATTAGCGCGTGCAGTGATTTTATCTCGGGACCTACTGCTTGGCCTTATGTTCTTGTTGCAACAACT
>MDTE01193240.1_pt1 | contig 14545 bp, 18 predicted proteins | sample 811231 | NCBI WGS metagenome assembly MDTE01 (sample SAMN05326651, study PRJNA326480) | marine metagenome | isolation source: seawater | place: Indian Ocean: Red Sea | collected 2010 | reverse complement strand
AGAAAAACAATCACCAGCAATTGTTGAATTTTTCAACAATTTTCAATTAACTGCTGATGATGTTTCTTGGATGGCGTACGAGGTTTCAGTGCAAAAAAGAGATCCAGGTGAAGTTGCGAGAGATTGGATGAAGAAAAATCCTAAAACAGTTGATGGCTGGTTAGGTTTATAATTTTCTTAAAAATCAACCCGGCGTTAATTTATACGCCGGGTTTTTTATAAAAAGTTTTCATATGTCTAAAGAATCAATTGGCTGCGAAATAAGTATCCAAAATATTTGGAAAATTTTTGGAAATAACAATAAAGAAGCTTTAGACGCTATTCAAAATAAAAATATTTCAAAGCAAGAAGCCTTAGAAAAATTTAATTCTGTCATTGGAGTATCAGATGTTTCTTTTGATGTGAAACCAGGAGAAATTTTTTGTGTAATGGGATTATCTGGAAGTGGAAAATCTACTTTAGTAAGACATATAAATAGATTACTTGAACCTACATCAGGAAAAATATTAATTGATGGACAAGATGTAATGCGACTTGAAAAAGAAAAACTTCAAGATTTTAGAAATAAAAAAATTGGAATGGTTTTTCAAAATTTTGCATTAATGCCTCATAGATCAGTAATTGATAATATTGCAATGCCACTTGAGATTAGAGGGATTAATAAAAACAAAAGATATGATCAAGCTAATAAGATTTTAAATATTGTTGAACTTCAAGGTTGGGGAAATAAATATGCACATGAATTATCTGGAGGTATGCAACAACGAGTTGGTCTTGCTAGGGCGCTTGCAGCAGATCCAGAGGTGTTATTAATGGATGAACCATTCAGTGCACTTGATCCATTAATTCGTAGGCAACTTCAATCTGAATTTATAAAACTTTCAAAACAAATGAAGAAAACCACCGTCTTCATCACTCATGATTTGGATGAAGCTGTTAAAGTTGGTCATAGAATCGCTATTATGAGAGATGGAAAAGTAATTCAAGTAGGCACACCTGAACAGATAGTAACAAAACCTGCAGATGAATATGTTGAAGATTTTGTTAAAGGAATTTCTAGATTAAAAGTTGTTGAGGCTAAATCAATTATGCAACCGATAGATAAATTTATAAAAGACAATGGAGAACTACCAAAAGATATTATTAGGATGAAACAAAATGATATCTTAAGTAAATTAATTGAGCAATCAGTTAGTAAAAATTCTTCAATCATTATTACAGATGATAATAATAAAGACCTAGGTATTATAACCCAGAAAGAATTATTAAAGTCAGCAGTAGAGGGCCAAGATGAATGATTTAAAAAATCAAAATATTGAGGAGATTGGTAAATTTGTAAAAACAAATCAAGACTATTACGAAAGACAATTTGAACAAATTGGTAATAGCTCTAAATATGTATTTTCTTTTAACATTACTGCCTCTTTATTGGGATCTATCTGGTTTGGAATAAGGAATATATGGAACTGGTCATTGGCTTTTTTAATAATTGAAACTTTTGCGATTGTTCAAATTGTTAGAGGTTTTTTTGGAAATATCAGCGCTGATGCTTATACGAAAATCGAGAAAATTGAGGCAACTATAGCATTTAGGAAGAAACAACTTCAAGCTGCTATAGAAAATAATCCTGATAAAATAGAGATGTTTGAAAGAACTATAAATTCTTTACAAAAATCTGTTGATGAATTTCTCGCTGAAGCTCAGAGAATAGAGGCTTCAGGTTTTTGGATTGCGATTGGTGGAATAATCTTGTTTGTAACCATAAGGATAATTCAAGGTATGTTTGCAAATTCAATTCTGGAAAAAAGATTTTCTGAGTGGCTTTCAAATAAAACAATCAGTCCTGGAATGGGAACTAAAAACTTCTTAATCACAGGAATATTTGCATTAGTAATTATTTTGTTTTCAACAATTCATTATAGTTTCCCAAACTATCTAAATATCATGAAAGATTTCCCTACACATCCTGACATACGTTTAAACTCTATATCAGGGGTAGAAAAAATTTTTGATTATTTGGTATTAAAAGGAGAAAGAGTATTTGATGCAATAACTTATGGAATAAGATCTGTTTTAGACTCTTTAGAATTGCTTTTTGTGAAAACTCCTTGGATTGTAATTATAAGTGCAATTGTATTGTTAACTGGACTTTCAGCTGGTCCCAGAGCAGCAATTTATTCAGCGGCTTTTCTAGCTTATATGGGTTTTTTAGGTTTTTGGATTAAAGCAATGACGACACTTGCTTTATTAGGTACAGCAGCAATATTGAGTATTGTAATTGGTATTCCTCTTGGAATTTATTGCTCTTCACGTCCAAGATTTTACTCTTTTATAAGACCAATAATGGATTTTATGCAAACAATGCCAGCATTCGTTTTTATGATACCGGTCATAGCTTTTTTTGGCACTGGAAAAGTTGCGGCTGTAATAATTACAATGATTTTTGGTGGTACACCTGTTGTAAGATTAACTGTTTTAGGTTTGAGAGGAGTTCCTCAAACAATAAGAGAAGCTGCAATCGCTTATGGTGCATCTAAATGGTATCTTTTAACAAAAGTAGATATACCTTTAGCCACACCCACAATTCTTGCAGGTGTAAATCAAACTGTAATGTTAAGCTTAGCAATGGTTGTAGTGGCATCACTTATTGGTGCAAAAGGTCTAGGTCAAGATGTCCTAGAAGCATTACAATATGCTAATGTGGGTCAGGGTATTCTTGCTGGTGTAGCAATTTTATTTGTCGCATTACTACTAGATAGAATTGTACAAGGTAAAAAAAGAGTCTAAAATAAGTTATGAAAAAATTTCTAGTAATAATATTTTGTTTTTTTTCGCTAAATGCTAGTGCGATGGATAAACAAACAACTTTTAATAAAGAGTTGTTTGATAAAGCTCAATCTCAAGGAAAAGTTGTAATTGTAAGTTCTTGGATCAAATATTGTTCTTCATGTGCAGGTCAGATGAAAATTTTAAAAGAAGCAAAAAGTGATGGTAAATTATCAGATATTAAATTTGACAATATTGAATATTTTGCATTTGATGTAACAAACAAAGAAATTGCCGATTTATTTAATGTACAATATCAGACTACACTATTAATTTTTAGAGATAATAAAGAAATCTATAGAAGCATTGGTGAAACAACTAAAGATCTTATTTACGAAGCTTTAAAAGCCTCAATTTAAATTAAGAACCTAGATTAATATTTTTCGAGACATTGTATTCAAGTTGGGTAGGTTTTTTCAAATTTAGATTGTTCATGATCTCAATATATTCTTCTACACTATTAACTTGTAGTCGTGGATTTTGTCTCTTTTCTTTACCAATAGTGCTGACCTTTTCTCCTTTATAATCATGCGCAGGATAAAGAAAAGTTTCTTCAGGAAGTTTTAATAGTTTGTTGAAAATTGAATTGTAGGCATCCTTTGAATTACCATTTTGAAAATCTGTTCTTCCTGTCCCGTTAATTAGTAGTGTGTCACCTGAAAAAAGATAATTATCCATTAAAAAACTGTAACTATCTGATGTATGTCCAGGAGTATACAATGCTCTAATCTTAAGATTATCTAAATCAATTAACTCCTCATCTTTGACTTTTATTTGAACTGACTCTGCAGGTGTATTTTCACCCATAATAGTTGAGCATTTTGTAATATTTTTTAGCTCGGAGGCTCCTGTTACATGATCTGCATGAATATGAGTATCAATTACTTTTACAAGTTTTAAATCTAATTCTTTTAATAAATTTATATAGTCGCTTACATTTTCTAACACTGGGTCTATAATCAATGCTTCTCTTCCTTTAGATGAGGCAATTAAGTATGTGTATGTGCAAGATTTTTGATCAAATAGTTGTTTAAAAATCATAACTTAATATTATCATATAAGTATGGAAACCACTACATTTCACTGGTCTTGTAGACACACATGGAAACAAAGTGCAAAAAATACCGCATGGTGTTTACTTGGTTGTTCTATTGGTGATTTTGGTACTATATTGTTTTTTCAATTAACAAAAATACCATTTCCTGTTTTAACCATAATGATATTAGCAATTATTAATGGATTGATCACAAGTATAGTGCTTGAAACACTTATTTTAATTCGTCAAAATTTAGAATTTAATAAAGCTCTAAAAACAGCTATGGGCATGAGTTTTATTTCAATGATTAGTATGGAAACTACGATGAATTTGACTGATTATTTTTTAACTGGTGGAGCAATATTAACTTGGTGGGTTGTGCCTTTAATGCTTATTGTTGGTTTTTTAACACCATGGCCATACAATTATTGGAGACTAAAAAAATATGGCATCAACTGTCATTAAAAATTGGGACAATAAAACTTGGTTGTCTTCACAAAATTATATTAAATCATTTAATAACTTTTTAATTAAAAATATTAAAATCAATTCAAATTCTAAGATTTTAGATATTGGATGTGGTCGTGGGAAGATTATAGGTGCTTTAAATTCAAAACTTAGACTTAAAGAAAAACCATTAGGGATAGATATTATTCAACACAAAGATAGAGATAAAAGAATTAATTTTAAAAGAATAAATATTTTAAATCTTTCTTTAAGAAAAGATCAAAAATTTGATTTAATTTTAGTTAAACAAACAATTCACTTAATTAGATTTAGTAAAATAAAAAGATTATTAAAGATATTAAAAGGAAGTTTAAATCCAAAAGGCAAAATTTTAATTTTTACCTTAGATACCAGTAAAAATGAAATTCCAACTTTCAAATTAATGAAACATAAACTTAACAAATCTCTTAAAAGAGATAAAAAAATATTAAAGATTATTACAAATCTTTATCCTCATCGGATAAAGAAGAAATTTATTTACAATGTGAGGATAGGTAAAAAGAAATATTTAGATATGATTAAAAAAAGATATATTTCAATTCTAATACCTTTATCGAAAAAGCAACTTATTCAAGGAACTCAAGAAATCAAATTTAAATATAGAAATATTTTAAAATTTAAAGATAAATTAATTTGTATCATTCTATAAAATTCTCTTAAGTAAATTTTCCTTAAATAGCAGTTTATGAATTATAACTGCAGAAATATGTAATGTTATTAATGCTACAAGTGTATAATTTCCAATTATATGAATTTCATAAAATGTTTCCGCTAACTCAAAATTATCTTTAATTTCAAGATTAAAAAAAAACATATCTAGCTCTTCCCCATTATATAATTTTTTTAGTGCACCTGATAAAGTTATAACTAAAATTACTATATATAAAAAAATATGATTTAACTTAGCTATAATTTTTTGTCCTGGAAAAATACTATTTTGTAAAGCTGGTGTTGGATTGAAGGTTTTGTAAATAAGTCTTAATAAAGTTAAATAGAATATAGTTAGACCAAGTGTAACATGTATACTTTCAATAGCTAGTCTTTTCTCAGTAAAATCCATATCAACTAAATAGAAGCCTAAAGGAATCTGAACGATTAATACTGCGGCACTTAACCAATGAAAAATTTTTGAAATAATTCCGTATTCTGTTAAACTATTTTTTATAGTCATATGATTAGAAAATATATTAATATCATCTTTAAGTATATTTTCTTTATTTTAACTTTCGTTATTTTGTCACTTCCAGCAAACTCAGAATTATCAGTTGAGGAGATTATTAAGGGAAGAAAGGCATTATTTAGCAAGAACTATAGCACAGCTAAGAAAGTACAAACATTTTCCTCTAAAGGTGATTTTGAAAAAGCAAAAAAATTAATGTTAGAAATGAGCGATAATTACAAAATTTTGATTAATTATTTTCCAGATAATACTAAGGAAGGATTTAAAACAGAGGCTTTGCCAACAATTTGGGAAAATAAAGATGAATTTAATGAATTGATGACAAAATCATCGAACGACATGATTAAATTAGCGTCAATTATTGAAGATTCTGAGGATATAAAGGCTTCTCTTGGTAAAATGATGTGGGGAAATTGCAAAGCTTGCCACAGTAAATTTAGAGCTCCACACTAGAATATTTTTAAAAAGAGGTTCGCTCTTTTAGCGCTATTACCAAAAGAGCTCCTCTATATTGCCTCTTTGGCATTTAAATCCAAATGGATTTTATGTTTTTTGTAATTATGAAATATAAAGCTACCCAGCTAAGTATCAGGTGGCATTAGTTTCATTATAATTACCTCCTTAATATAAAATTAAATTTTGAATAGGTTGTATTCAACAAATTTATTTCATTTGAATAGAAATATATTACTTGAATACAACCATTCTAAGTTATAGATTCCGCATATCCAAAAAAATTTCTCTTTAAAATAGAAAAAAATGTTGTTTAAAAAAAAACATTCCCAATTGCATTAAAAATTAATTTATATAATGTTAAGCTATGAAATATATTAGTGGTTTAATAAATTTGATTGTTAGTTTGGTAGTCTCAACAATTATCATTTATGCAATCAATTTTATTGCTGGTTTTGCTGGAGCAGATTATACATTTTCAAATGGAGAAGTATTTGTAATTTGGATTTTAATGGCGATATTAGTAAATAATTGTTTTTCTAAATAATATATATTATAGATAGTTTAGGGGTGTCATAACAGACTGAGATCAAACCCTAAGAACCTGTCCGGTAATTCAGAAAGGGAAAATGGATAAAGTATATTTTATAAGTTCATCTTCATCGTTAATTTTGATTTTTGTCATTAGTGCGATATTTGCATTGATTGGTTTTATCTATTCAAAAAAACATAGAGGTGCTAATAACTATTTAACTGCAAATAGAAATATTGGGCTATTTTCATTATCTACAAGTTTAACTGCATCTGCTTTAGGTGCTTGGATTTTATTTGGACCAACCTCCGCAGCTACTTGGGGAGGTATAGGTGCAATTATTGGCTATTCCTTAGGAACAGCTTTTCCAATGTTTTTTTTAATTTTTTTAGGAAAAAAAATTAGAAAAGAATTTCCAAGGGGCTCAACTTTAGTAGAATTTTTAAGAATGAGATTTAAAAAAAGTTTGTTCAAACTTATTTTATTAATGACTGTTTTTTACATGTTCATATTCTTGTGTGCGGAAGTAACTGCAGTAGCAGTATTGATTAATTATATATCAGGAACAGAACTCTGGAAAACAGCTTTAATTGTTTTGATATCAACGCTTGCTTATACTTTATATGGAGGACTTAGAGCATCAATATTCACAGATAATATTCAAATGATTGTTATTTTATTGTTATTGTGTATTTCTTTTATTTATATAAATTCGTTAGCTGGATCAGAATTTTCATTTAGTTATGTTAGGGAAAAAAATCCTCAATTTTTAAGTAGTTCTTACATACCAAGTTATACGGCTGGGTTGACTTTTTTTATAGCAGTAGCTGCTACTAATTTATTTCATCAAGGTAATTGGCAAAGAGTTTACGCAGCTAAAAATTTTGAAACTTTAAAAAAAAGTTTAATCATTTCATTCTTTATCATAACACCAATAGTCTTTTACATGGGATTTACCGGAATGGTTGCATTTTCAATAAATCCCTCAATAAGACCAGACTTAGGTTTTTTTTCATTATTACTAAAAAATCAAAATGAATTATTATCACTATTAGTTATTATACTTGGTTTGGCTTTAACTATTTCGACTGTTGATACATTAATTAATGCAATATCTAGCTTAATAGTTATTGATGGCAAAGCTGTTTTTAGTATCAAAAAAAAAACAAATTATCTAAAAATTTCAAATTATGTAATAATCTTTTTATGCATGATCTCATTTATTGTGGCATCTAAGGGATATGATATTCTATATCTATTTTTACTAGCAGATTTGTTTTGTTGTGCTTTCGTATTGACAGTTTTTTATAGTTTTTTTAACAAAGGCATTGATGAAAAAACTGCCTATGTTTCAATTATTATTGGACTGATTGGTGGTTTTTTGATGTTCCCATCACCTGATTTTTCAAAAAGTTTGTTAGTTGGAATAATTTTTCCAAAAGAATTTTTTGCGTCATTTGTGTCCCAATCTTTATTGTTTCTATCTTTCATAATTGCAACTTTTTTACCCATTTTGATTTTAAAGGCTAAAAAGCTTTAGTATTACTCGATTGTATTAAACGAATTTATAGTTATATATCTTTTTTCAATGTCAGATAATCAAATAGTAATAAGTGGTCTCAATAAAGTTTATGACAATGGCTTTAACGCATTAAAGAATATTAATTTAGATATTAAAAAGGGTGAAATTTTTGCAATGTTAGGACCTAATGGTGCAGGAAAAACAACTTTAATAAGTATAATATGTGGAATTGTTAAGCCAACATCAGGAAAAGTAACAGTAGAAAATTTTGATATTATAGACAATTACAGAGAAACAAGATCAAGAATTGGCTTGGTTCCACAAGAATTAACTTTGGAACAGTTTGAAACTGTTTTTAATAATGTTTCTTACTCAAGAGGCCTTTATGGAAAAAGTCCTAATAAATTACATATCGAAAAAATTTTAAAACAATTAAGCCTCTGGGATAAAAAAGATTTAATACTTCGTCAATTATCAGGGGGAATGAAGAGAAGAGTTTTAATTGCAAAAGCTTTATCACATGAACCTCAAATATTATTTCTAGATGAACCCACAGCAGGCGTTGATGTTGAATTGAGACAAGAAATGTGGAAAGTTGTAAGATCTTTAAGAGAAACAGGTGTAACTATAATTCTCACAACTCATTATATTGAAGAAGCAGAGGCTATAGCTGATAGGGTAGGTGTAATCAATCAAGGTGAATTAATTATTGTTGAACAAAAGAAAGAATTGCTAAAAAAAATGGGATATAAAACATTAACAGTTGAATTACAGGAAGAAATAAAAAAAATACCTGAATCTTTAAAAAAATATGATCTGACTATCGGAAATGATAAGATGTCTTTCAATTACACATATAATCTTCGAGAAAAACAAACAGGGATAACAAATCTTTTACAAGATATAAAAGACTCAGGTTTTAAATTAAGAGATTTAAAAACAGAACAAAGCAATTTAGAAAAAATATTTGTAAAATTAGTAAGAGAGAATAATGAGAATTAATTTTTATGGCTTAAAGGCTATTTACTTACACGAAATGGATCGATTTAGGAGAACCTTGGGTCAATCATTATTATCACCAGTAATATCTACTTCACTTTATTTTATAGTTTTTGGATCTGTTATAGGCGGTTACGTTCAAAAAATTGATGGCATTAGTTATGGATCTTACATAGTGCCAGGTTTATTAATGCTGACTTTACTAACACAATCAATAAGTAATACCTCTTTTGGAATTTTTTTTCCTAAATTTAACGGAACAATCTATGAAATCTTGGCTGCACCTATTTCTACTTTTGAGATCGTATTGGCATTTGTTAGTGCAGGAGCAACAAAGACTATTATTGTTGGTATAGTCATTTTTTTAACATCTTTATTTTTTGTGGACGTTAAAGTTCAATTTCCATTATTAATGGTTTTTTTGTTAATTCTTGTATCTTTTACATTTGCATTGTTTGGTTTTTTGATAGGTTTAATGAGTAAAAACTTTGAACAAATGTCGATTGTTCCATCTCTGGTTATTACACCAATGGTTTTTTTAGGTGGAAGTTTATATTCATTAGATATGTTGCCAGACTTCTGGCAGATGGTTACTTATTTTAATCCTGTAGTATATCTTATAAATGGGTTGAGATTTTCGTTTTATGGTGTTTCAGACTTCAATATATGGATAAGTATTAGTTTAATGGTTTTGTTTTTAATTATTTGTGTAATTGCTGTCTCTGTTCTCTTGAAAAAAGGTTATAATATCAAATCTTAAACTAACTGACCCATATCTGGGCCAGTTAATAACTACTTATTTATAAGAGGAATAGTTTTATTAGAATTGTTCAGACTCGGTTGAGCCTTCCATTGCTGTGGTTGAACTTTTTCCACTACTTATTGTGTTAGAAACAGCATCGAAGTATGAAGTTCCAACTTCTCTTTGGTGTTTAACACTTGTGTAACCATCTTTCTCACGAGCAAATTCTTGCTGCTGAATTTTTGAGTATGCAGTCATACCTTCTTTTTTATACTTTTCAGCTAGCTCAAAAATAGCAATATTTTGAGTATGGAAACCAGCTAAAGTGATAAATTGAAATTTATAACCCATATTGCTTATTTCTTTTTGAAATGAAGCTATCTCTGAATCTGATAAATGTTTTTTCCAATTAAATGATGGTGAACAATTGTAAGCTAAAAGTTTTCCAGGAAATTTTTCATGTATTGCATCTGCAAATTTTTTAGCTTCTTTAAGGTTTGGGGTAGCTGTTTCACACCAAATTAAATCTGAGTAAGGGGCGTAAGCTAAACCTCTTGATATAGCCTGATCTATTCCAGCTTTAACATAATAAAATCCCTCTGGTGATCTGTCTCCAGTTAGAAATGGCTTATCATTATCATCATAATCGTTTGTAATTAATTTTGCAGCATTAGCATCTGTTCTAGCTAAAATAATCAATGGAACATCTGCTATGTCGGCAGCTAGTCTAGCAGCTTTAAGATTTTTTATCATTGTGCCTGTAGGGACAAGAACTTTACCTCCCATATGACCACATTTTTTTTCACTAGCCAACTGGTCTTCAAAATGGACACCTGCTGCCCCTGCTTTTATGAATTTTTTTGCAAGCTCAAATACATTTAATGGGCCACCAAAGCCTGCTTCTCCATCGGCAATAATTGGCAACATATAATCAATTCTTTTTTCTTTTTTCATGTCACCATCTAAAAGTTCCATATGTTGTATTTGATCTGCTCTTAGTAGAGCATTATTCATAGATTCAACTAATTTTGGAGCACTGTCATAAGGATATAAAGATTGATCTGGATACATTTCTCCAGCGCTATTTGCATCCGCTGCAACTTGCCACCCACTTAGATAAATAGCTTTTAATCCAGCTTTAGCATGTTGAACCGCATGATTTCCCGATAAAGATCCTAATGTATTTACGTATTCTTCAGAATTAAGTAATTTCCACAATTTTTTTGATTGCTGTTTACAAAGCGAATATTCAATCTTGATTGAACCTCTAAGTCTTTCAACGTCTTCTGGTGTATAATCCCTTTTAATACCTGCAAATCTTTTTAATTCATACGATATATTTTCTGCACTCATTTTTTGGTCTCGCTTTGTTAACGTATTTTGTTTGCAAATGATTTAAGTTGAACGAAAGAGAATTAGTTTGAGTCGTTTAGGGTCTCTACTAGATCTTTCATTCCACTTGAACCCCAATCACAATGATCATCTCTCATGTAAATACCTCTGTTATTATGTCTAGCAAGGTCCTCATGCTTTATGATTTGAGCTTCATTTTCAGTATTTTTTATTTTTTCGTCCATGTAAATTTTATAATTTACAAGATTTACAAAATCTACAAAAAAGTATAAAATCCTTGTAAATGCAATAAAAATTTTGTAAAAATAAATTTACAAAATTTACAAATAGAAAATATGAGTCAATTAGATTTAAAATTAGGACCCAAAATCAAGGCTTTTAGAAGACAATTAGGCCTTCAAGCCAATAAACTTGCCGATGAACTTAATATTTCACCCAGTTATTTAAACTTAATTGAGGGTGGAAAAAGAAAGATTGATGGAGATTTGTTATTAAAAGTCTGCGAGAAATTAAATATCGAACTTTCTCAATTAACTTCAAAAGCTGACATTAATTTAGAGAATACTCTATCAGAAATTTTAGACGATAAACTATTTGAAGATTTAGATATTTTAGGCCCTGAAGTTAAAGATTTGGTTAGTACTAATCCAAAAATTGGAAAAGCCATTGTAAGATTAGGAGATATTTTAAAAAAGAAAGATCATGAACTCGTTAACAAAATTGAGAAAATATCTGGTAAAATTGTAGATAATAGAAAAAATTCTTTTCCGGGAGAAGTAATATCTGATTTTCTTCAAGAAAATAAGAATTACTTTCCAAAATTAGAAGACTTCGCGAACAGTGTATTTGAAAAAGTTCAAAAAAATAATCGAACAAGATATATAGCTTTATGTGATTATCTTAAGTCAGAATATGGAATTTCTGTAAAAGATGTTATACCTAAGGAGGACAATCCTTTTTCAAAAATTTATAGTAAGAATAAAAAAGAATTACTATTAAGTGATTATAGTTCTTTAGAAACAAAAAAACTTCATGCTGCTGCTCAAATAGCACAAGAAGGAGCAAGTAAAGAAATCGATGATTATTTAACAAAATTTACTTTTCCTTCTGAAGAGTCGAAGAAACTTTCAAAAGTTGCATTGTTAAACTATGCTGGCGCAGCTATTTTGATGCCGTATAAGCTTTTCCATGCGGAATGCAAAAAACTTAAGTATGATTTAGAACTACTACAAAATACCTTTGCCACCTCTTTTGAACAAGTGGCACATAGAGTAACTTGTTTACAAGATCCAAAATTACCTGGAATACCATTTCATTTTTTAAGAGTTGATATGGCAGGAAACATTTCTAAAAGATTTTCACTATCGGGCATTGAGATACCTCGTTACGGTGGTGCTTGCCCAAGGTGGAATGTATATTCCGCTCTAACAAGACCAGGAGTAATCCAAGCAGCAGTTAGCAAAATGTCTAACGGTGAAAAATATGTATGTATTGCAAGAACTGTTGAAAAAGGCATAGGCCGGTTTGGACAATCAAAAAGTATTTTATCCATTGGTTTGGGGTGTGAGGCTAAATACGCAAAAGATTTTATATATACTGAAAATCTAAATATAAACGATAAATCAACAGAAATACCCATAGGTGTTTCTTGTCGAACTTGCGACAGATTAGATTGTTCTCAAAGAGCATTTCCGCCTCTTCATAAAAAATTTGATGTTGATATAAATAGTCGAGGTGTTTCAGTTTATGTTGGAGACAAAAAAAATTAGATATTTATTATGATAAAATTTATCATCCCAGCTGTTATTGTATTTCTTATAATTCTTTTTTGGGAAAAAATTGAAAGTTTTTTTTTAAAGAAATTTAATATTAAGATTAATTATATTATTTTAGGAATTATTTTATTAGTTATATTTGTAATATTTTCGCTACTTTATTTTTAAAATTTATGAAAAATATAAACCAAGATAATTATGTTCTTTCTGAAACGGAGGGAGTTTTTACACTTAAAAATAAAAACACAACAATAGGCTTTGTTCGATTTAATGAGAAAGGTGAGGTTGAATATATTTTTGTTAACCCAATATTCAGAAAAAAAGGTTTTGCTAAAAAACTACTTAAATTAGTAAAAGATAAAACTGGAAATAAATTAACTTTTCAAAAACCTATTAGTCCTTTAGGTCAGAAGTTAATAAAAACAATTGAAAAATGGTCATAGCAAAGGTGATGATTTTTCATAAATTGTCCTATTTTTAAAGGGTCAATTATTGATAGAGTAAAATTATTAAATGATACAAGTTATTAAAAAAAAGTTTAAACCCAGGCTGAAAGCTAGAATAAGAAAAAACAAACAAATTATCAGTAAAAATATTGATAATTTTTTTGATTGGGTCAAAGGAGCCGAATTAGTTGAATTAAAAGAATGCAATACGGATGAGGATCCTGTCAGACCAGAGCTAGATAATTCCTTTAGAAGAAGCTATGGAAGAAAAATTTTTGGTGTTAAATATAAAGGTGAAATTCACGCAGTAATGTGTTTTGCATTTACTAATGAGATCCCAAAAACAGTTGAAGAATTAGATAAATTTAGCCATGATGCTTTTTTACAGAGCACGCATAGAGATCAAAAAGTTGGAAAAATTGCAATTGCTTATACTGTTTGGTCAAAGAAAAAAGGTGGTGGTAAATTAATTGTTAAAGAAGTTTTTAAGAAAATTAAAAAATCTAATCATCTTAATAGATTAGTGACTTTATCACCTTTAACAGATATGGCTTATAAATTTCATAGCAAGAATGGTGCAAAACTTGTACAGGTAAATGAGACAACTCAAAATTTTGAATATCAAGTAACAAAAAAGTTTATTTGATAATTTTAGTGGTGAAAAAAAAATTAAAAGTAGTATAAAACAAAATTAATTTCTGGCGGGGTAGCTCAGTTGGTTAGAGCGCGGGACTCATAAGCCCGAGGTCAGTGGTTCGATCCCACTTCCCGCTACCATTATTTAATATTTAAACCTAAGCGATTAACAATATCTTTTTTCTTTAAATTTGAAAAGTAACCTAGGTTGTTTAAATACCATTCAAAGGTTTTAGCTAATCCACTCTCAAAGTTTGTTTTAGGCTTCCATTTTAATTCTTTTATTAGTTTCTTACTATCTAAAGCATACCTTACATCGTGACCAGGACGATCTTTTACAAATTTAATCTTTACATTTTTTCCTAATTTAATTTTTGATTTCGCAATTTTGATAAGTTTTTTAGAAATATCTAAATTAATTAAATTCTTATTAGATCCAATATTATAAAAATTTCCAATCTTACCTTTTTCAAAAATTTTTATTAATGCCTCGCAGTGATCTTTTACATAAATCCATTCTCTTGAATTTTTACCTTTT
>MDTE01117517.1_pt1 | contig 14548 bp, 12 predicted proteins | sample 811231 | NCBI WGS metagenome assembly MDTE01 (sample SAMN05326651, study PRJNA326480) | marine metagenome | isolation source: seawater | place: Indian Ocean: Red Sea | collected 2010 | reverse complement strand
CAGGACTATTTAATTTTACTATGTTTTAGGAGAGTCCATTTTATAGCTTATATTACTCTGCTCTAAGAATAAAACATTCTCATAAGGAATCCATGCCCAAGAATTTGCAGCAAAATTTAACCAGACAAAAAGAACAAAGCCTGAATACACTACGGTAGCAGCTATTAAAAATCCAGAGTGTTTTTTATTAAAAATATCAGGTAGGCAAGAAAATATAGACATCTGTAATGGCAGTAAGAATAAAGCAATTCTATCTATAAATGTTGAAAAGCTAGTTAAGAAAAGTAATAAAAATAAAAATAGTGATGTTATAGAAAATATTTTCCAAAGATTTTTAATAAGCTTATTAAATCTAAACCTATCCTGAAAACATAAATAGAGCAGAGATGGTGGTACAAGCATTCCCAATCTAAATATTGCTCCAGAAGATGAATACTCTGCTTCTATGTAATTTAAGTAAATCCTCTCTAGATAACTTTCTAGTAAAATAATTCCAAAACTTACGGCTAGTAATGCTATTCCAGCGAAGATCAGCAGTCTATTTTTAGAGGATATGAACACTGCCATAGGCAGCATAATAAGAGATGCTTTATGAATAAGTGCAGCAATCAAAGTAAGAATAATAAATCTTCTAAGGTTGTTATCATTTAACGCTGCGATTCCATACATGATAAATCCAAGTGCAGCTGCCTGCCTTACATAACCCATTGATACAACAGTTATTAAGTATGGCACAGCTACAACTAGGGCAAGTAACGGTCTTGGTAAACTAAAGCAAAATTTGATTAGTCCAATACAGAAAATAAATGCTGAAAATAGATTTACCAGTACATATCCGTGAAGAAGCTTGTTCCTCCAATTTAAAGGTCCAAAATCAGATGAATCAGATAGGAATAGTTGACCTGATAACCAATTTATCAGACCAAATAAGGGATCAGTTGCTAATAAAATTGATCCGAGAAGATCTTGTTTTGCGAGATCAAAATAAATCTCCTTATAGTTTAACCAATCTCCTCCTACTTCATACCTAAGGCCAATAAAAAAAGTTAGTGACAAAATAGCAAGCCACTTAAAAATGTTAAGGTTAAAGTTCTGCCTTAATGTTAAATCAGGCTTGCCATAAGATATCTTATATGGTGCAGTAAAAAGAGTTAGGGCTGCAAAAGTAACAAATAGGATCCAGTAGGGCAGCATGAAAAGTTAGTTCTTTTTATAGTAACGCTTGTACCAACTTACAAAGTTTTCAATACCTTTTTCAACATTAGTTTCTGGTTTGAAGTCAACATAATTTTGAATTGCATCTATGTTTGCAAAAGTTGACTCTACATCCCCAGGTTGCATTTCAGTCAAATCAATCTTTGCTTTTTTGCCAATGCAGTTTTCAATTATTTCTATAAAATCAATCAATTTTACAGGTCTATTATTTCCAATATTAAAGATTCTATATGGTGCACTTGAGGTGCTTGGATCAGAATTTTCAGAACTCCATTCATCTTGGGGCTTCGGTGCTTTTTTTGTCAGTTTAAATATGCCATCAACAATGTCATCAATATAAGTAAAATCTCTGAGCATATTCCCATGATTAAATAACTTTATTCTTTCTCCCTCGATGATGGATTTCGTAAAAATAAACAAAGCCATATCTGGTCTTCCCCAAGGACCATAAACTGTAAAAAATCTTAGGCCGGTAGAAGGAATATTGAATAGGTGAGAATAAGTATGTGCCATCAATTCATTTGATTTCTTTGATGCAGCATACAACGAAATAGGATGATCAACATTATCACTTACTGAAAAAGGAATTTTTTTGTTCATACCATAAACTGAACTACTAGATGCATATACTAGGTGCTTAATTTTAAATTCTCGTGATAGTTCTAGAATATTTAAAAAACCTAAGATATTAGAATGCATGTACTCCTCGGGATTCGTTATGGAGTATCTCACCCCCGCTTGAGCTGCTAAATTAATTACATAATCAAAATTATATTTTTGAAAAAGATCTTTTATTTCTGGTTTTTGATTAAGATCAAATTTATAAAATTCAAAGTTTTCAGACTGAATTTTTTTTAATCGATCTTTTTTAAGTTGAGTGTCATAATAGCTATTAAGGTTATCAATACCAATGACATTAAAACCTTCTGATAAAAATTTTTGTGATGTGTGGAATCCTATAAAGCCAGCACATCCAGTAATGAGAATATTCATTAAGAGCTAAGCTGCAAACTTTTTATACTGAAAGCGAGCAACTAAAAACACCAAAAATATAAATATGCCAATACAGGTATTAGTCAATACAAATCTTGTTCTTTGAGGACTTGACCTTAATTCAGGAACATATGAATTATCAATTGGTTTGATTATGTAATCAGTTCTTACATTCGCAAACATCTTAGTCTTAATTTGGTTCTCAATTAGTGAACTTATCGAGGATTTGATATTGATTTGTTCAGTTTGATTAAGTTGGTCTTGAAGATATTCTAGCGAGGCATCAGCTTCTTTAATATCATTGAACCTTTGTTGCTCATTAACTTCTCGGACAATTAAATCTACAAGCTCTTTAGCAAAAATAGGTGATCTATGTCTCACTCTCACTATTAAAAACTGAGCAGATTTGTCATCTAAGAATGCGGCGCTAACAGATTCTCTATAAACTTTGTATGACCGGAAAAAAGACGGTTCATCAATCCACTTATTATTATTTATATCATATGAGCCTGCATCGAAAATTGGAGTAAACGTTTTCTCATCAAAACCTTTTATAGCAATTAAATCTCTTTTTACATTTTCAAAAGTGATTAAATGTCTAAAGAAGTCTCTAGAAAGAATGGTATACAAAGACATATTAAGTCGACTTGCGGTTGATGTATTTAAGTTAATACCAGCCAGTTGGGCTATCCCACCAATAGCTGATGCTCCTGATTGTGAAGGAGCGGTACCTGAATCAACATTCACTAGTATTGCATCAGATTCCCATTCTTTTGGAAGCAGCAAGGCTATTACAGATAGGCATATTGCCAAAATGAAAGCTAATTTTATTATTGTCCACTTTTTAGAAAACAAATAATAAAACAATTCAAATATTTCTCTGGATTCTGTATTGTTATTTGTTTGCATATCAATCTCTTAAACGATTATATATTTTTTGCGATCTAATTGTTTAGTATATTGTTAATTCTTTATATCTCTGTACCAAGAAATAAACATCAGAATATTCCATAGTTTTACAGTATTCTGAGATATCCCATTTTTATGATCCACCCAAATTTTTCTTATTTCAGGTGTGTCAAAAAAGCCTACATCTTCAATAGATTGTGGACTAAGTAAATCTTCTGCCCAATCATTTAGGTCTGTTTTAATCCAAGATCCTACTGGAATACCAAATCCTGATTTTGGTCTTTCATATAAATTTTCTGGAATGAATTCTTTTAACATTGATCTTAGGGGCAACTTGCCTTTTGTATTCTTGTAAAGCATAGTTTCTGGAAAACGCCAGGCTGCTTTTGTAACAGTGTGATCTAAAAAAGGAGCTCGAGTTTCCAAACTGTTTGCCATTGCTGCTCGATCTACCTTGGTTAAGATATCTTCTTTGAGATATGTATCTATGTCATTAAGCATCATATTTTCAACCTGACTTAAAGATTCAAAGAAATTAATGTTTATCTGTGCATGCATAGTTTTGCTTGAGTCATTACTAAATAAATGACTGTTATCATGCCATTCGGTGCAAAGACTGTTATAAAGATCAATGTCATTACTTACGTTTTCTAATCTAGTACCAAGTTTCCTGACTTTGTCACTTAAAAAATGAATGCCCTCCTCTCTCATTTTTAGATTAAGCAGTCTCTCCAATTGGATAAGAAATGATGATGGCGTATTTAATAAAATCCTGCCTAGAATTTTTCTTCCTTTGAAGGGCAGCCATGAGATATAGTTCCAGATTCTATCCCCCCAAAAATATCTATTATAACCGGCAAAAATTTCATCTCCACCATCACCAGATAAGGCTACGGTTACACTTTCTTTGGCAATCTTAGAAACCAAATAGGTAGGTATTTGAGAGCTATCGGAGAATGGTTCGGAATAAATACTTGAAAGTTTGGGTATCACATCCATAGCATCTCGAGCCTGAAGAATGACTTTAGTATGATCCGTTCCTAAATGTCTAGCTATCTTTTCTGCATGCGGTGATTCATCATAGGCTTTATCATCAAAGCCAATGGTGAAAGTCTTTACTGGCCTTTGTGATTGTGATTGCATCATAGATACAATCAAAGATGAATCTATACCACCACTTAAAAAAGCACCAAGAGGTACATCAGAAATCATTTGCCTGCCAATCGCGCTCATCAATGAAGCTTTTACAAATGCAAGGCCCTCATCATAAGAATCAAATTTGTTATTTTTTGCGTCTATATATTCTTTGTTAAGATCCCAAAACTTATCCTTGGAAATGCTGAGGGTAGCTTGATCTATTTTTAAGATCTCACCTGGTTGAACTTTATAAAATCCTTTATAAATAGTTAGGGGAGCTGGTACATAACTATAATTTGTATAAAGCTTTAAAGCGTCTAAAGATATTTCTTTTGCAAATTTTGGATGTTTTGATAAAGCTGAAAGATCTGATCCAAAAATAAAACTCTTTGAACTTTTTCCGTAATATAGTGGCTTTTCCCCAAACCTATCTCTTACCAAATATATTTGTTTATTGCTGCTATCATAAAGTGCAATAGAAAACATCCCTACACATTTTTGTAGCGCCTCTTTAAGGCCATATATTTCGATTGCTGCTAGTAATGTTTCAGTATCTGAGTCACTAATCCAGTCGTGCTTAAGATTATTTTTGTAAAGCTCTTTTCTGATTTCATTGTGATTATATATTTCTCCATTAAAACAGATAATAAATCTTTTTGATTTTGATACCATTGGCTGATGGCCCAAACTTGATAAATCTAAAATTGCTAATCTCTTAAAACCAAGAAAAAGCTTATTTTGATCGCATGACCAACTTCCAAAATCATCAGGTCCTCTTGCATGAATAGCTTGAGACATATTTCTTACAGCAAATAATGGATCTCTTATTTGATCATGATCTATAAATCCAACATAACCGCACATATTTATGTAGAACTTAAATCACTCAATGAGTTAAATGATATAGATTCTTTTTTATTCATAACTTCTATGCTTCCTATTTTATGAGAGTTTTTGTAAAGATGCTCTATAACATACAGAAAGCCATGCTCACCATCACCAGAGTTGAACTTGCGAGGCAAATCTTTTGACAGTAAATTTAAAATAATTTCCTTATTAAATAAAAACAATCCCAAGTCTCTCTCTCCTTTATTTGGGATTGAGACTTCAGCATTATTTTTTGTTTCAATGATTGAGGATATATTTTTGTTAAGGTCTCTTTGAATAATTGTGTAAGGTTGATCAGTTAACATAGTGGCTAAGGTAAAAGAATTATCTTCTTTAAGATGTGAGCTAATTAGTCTATGAACTGTATCTTTTGAGATGAATGGCACATCACCCCAAATCAATAAAATATTTTTGTGCAATGAATTATAGATATTGTTTAATTGTATTACAGCATCACCCATTCCTTTTTGAGATTTCTGAATAATTAATTTTGCATTAACTTTTAGCTTATTGACCTCATCTAAAATCTCTTCATAGCCTGATGGGCTTACAATTATAGTCGGCGATTTATCTATACTAGTAAGATTCTTTAGGATTCTAGCTAAAATACTTACCCTATTTATTTTATACAAACATTTTGGATAACTAAGACCAGATCTTGAGCCCTTTCCAGCAGCTGCAATTACAACTGAAATTTCACTTTGTTTATAATGTTGAGATCGATCACTCATAAATAACTAAATCACTATATTAAAATTTGTTTTTAAAAATGAACGCATTCTATTCAATCATCCATATTTAATTTTTTATAAACCTTTTGATACTTTAGTGATGCTGCGTTTAGATCAAAAAACATCTTGGATGTTTCTCTTATAAAAAATTTATTTGCTTTAAAAGTTTTTATTTGTTCTAAACAATTTTTTAGACTTTTTATTGATGTATCTTGAATTATTATTCCGGAATCACATTTTTTTATTATTGCATCAGTATCACCAACGCCTGAATTTGAAATAATTGGGATACCTAGAGATAAAGCCTCTCCAATTTTTGTGGGCGAAGCGCCAATAATCGAATCTGAGATAGTGCAGAAAGAAATTAGAAAATCAAATAACTCAAGATATTTAGGTATTTCCTCTCTACTAATGCTCATGCAATGAATATATTTATTTAATTGATAGTCACTTCTTATATTGATATTTTCTTTTGCATTCTCAAGATTATTTGTTATTACAAGACCCCTAATATTTACTCCATTACTCAAGCCAAGCTTGAGTAAATCTAGATATCCATCAAAATCATAAAGTGGTCCAATAGATCCGAGATAGCCAAGAATTATTCTATTGTTAAAATCTTGGTTTTCTAGCATATTACCTTTGTTGATTTTTTTATTTGAGGGCCGAAAAAATGAATAGTCTGAAGCGCAAGGTATTACTGACGAACGGTTATTTATTTCATTGTTATTATTAGCAAAATGTTTCTTAATAATATTTGTTAAGAAAATAACATGATCAGAGTTTTTAAGTAATTTTAATTCTTGGCTTTTAAAAAATTTGTATTGTAATCTGTCAATGAAGGAAGAGGTTCTCCATGAACCCTTGGCTATCTTCTCATCTGGCCACATACCGCGATAATCAAATAACAACCTAAATTTATAAAATCTTTTCAGAGAGTATGCAAACATAGCCATAGGATGGCCACGCGCATGAACTAATGTTGGTTTAAATCTGATGCATTGAAATATAAATGATTGATAAAACTTTAAGACATCAAATATCTTAAATAATAGAAAATTTGATTCGGTAAAGGTTTGATATTTCCATTGAATTTTTTGATCAGATAATTTCTTTGACAACTTATTTAGGTAATCTGAATTAATATTATGATGCTTTTCAAAGCTTATTATTTGCATTTGATCAACATGAGGCCTTAGGTTTTCAAGATATGGCAATATTTGGCTTCTACCCAATGGATCCATCAAACCATCATAGCTAAGGAAAATAACTTTCAATTAACTGTCCTTAAAAAAGTTTAAATACTCTTTGCTAATCTTCTCTACACTAAAATCCATGGCTCTATCCCTAAGTAATGATGGGTCATGCTGTGTATTTAATGACTTAATAATAGAGTTAGATAAAGCTGCAGGGTCATTAATCTTTACTAGCTCTCCAAATTTTCCGTCGTTTAGAATTTCAGCAGGTCCACTTTTGCAATCTGTAGACACGATGCGCAATCCGGCCTCCATTGCCTCTACAATGACATTTCCAAATCCCTCCCACCTAGATGACAGAACAAAAATATCTGCTGAAAAAAACCATGGATAAGGATCAATCTGAAAACCTGATAGAGTTATATTGGAACTTAAGTCTAAAGTATTTATCTTTTTTTCAAGTTTATTCCTTTCAGGTCCTTCTCCTAAGATTATTAAGTGACACTCTTCTCTAAGGTCATTTGGAAGATAGTTTATTGCATCTATCAAAACATCAAACCCTTTTTGTACCTTTAATGTACCTACGCCAAGAATTCTAATCCTTGAGTTTTTATTCCAAAGACTATTTCTTAGTTCAATAATCTCCTGTTCACTGGGTCTAGCTATTTGGAGTGCAGCGGGATTATAGATTACTTTGATTTTTGTTTTATTCAGGCCGGTTAATTTTGAAAGATCCTCCTGAACACCTTTTGAGACAGCAATAATCCCATTCGTAAGTCTATAAAAAATTGCTGACGTAATCCTAATAAATCTTTCAGAGACCTTAAGTTCACTACTTCTAGAAATTGAAAGAACAGTATGTTCGCTTACAAATATCTTAGCCCTGCTAAATGAAAGTTTTGAAGCTAAAATTACTAAAATTGTTAATGGCCACATAGCAGCTAAAATAACATCATAATTATTGATTCTGAGATGTCTCACCAGTGAAAAGATAGAATTCCTAATTCGGGTACTCTGTAAAAAAATTGTCTTGCATTCCTTTGGAACAAGTTCATTTATAGAACTTGCTTCATGACCACCTGTCAATACAATAAGTTCGACAATATGATCATTTTTTAACCAATTCTCAATTAGATTTATATGGAGTCTTTCAGCACCGCCACCACCTAACGATGGTAAAACTACACAAATTTTCACGAAAAAAAATATCTATCTCTAAGTTTATAAACGTAAGTCAGATTCATGTTTATTAAAAAGAGATTTTACATCAAAAAAAATTCCATTATCTTTTAGGTACGATGAAATCCTTTTTGGACCAATCATTTTAAATTGCCTGTGTGCAACACAGAGTAGTACAGCATCATATTGCTTTTTTTTAGGAGATTTAATTAAGGGAACCTTATCCAAAGAATTATTGATATCTTCAGTTTCAATAAGTGGATCACATAAATTTACTTGAGCGCCCTTTTTTTGAATAAGTTTAATTAGATCTAATACCTTAGTATTTCTAACATCGGGGCAATTTTCCTTAAATGTGTAGCCCATAATAAGAATCTTTGATTTGGCAATTTTCTTTTTTCTATCTTTGAAAGATTTTATAAGTAGGTTAATGATATGTCTTGGCATATTATCATTAAGACTTCTCCCTGATAAAATTACTTGAGGATCATGACCTTCTTTTTTAGATTTATAGGTTAGGTAGTAAGGATCAACACCTATACAGTGACCACCAACCAATCCAGGATAAAATGGGCTGAAATTCCATTTAGTCGAAGCCGCTTCAATAACCTCATTTGTATCAATTCCTATTTTGTTAAAAATGATTGAAAGTTCATTTGCAAGAGCAATATTAAGATCCCTCTGAGTATTCTCAATAACTTTTGCTGCCTCAGCTACCTCAATAGATGAGGCTTGATGAATTCCAGCAGTAATTATTGAGTCATATACATTGGATATCTCTTTCAGAGAAGTATTATTTGATCCTGATACAACCTTCATAATGTCTCTGACTGTATGTTTTTTATCCCCAGGATTTATTCGTTCAGGACTATAACCAACAAAAAAGTCTTTATTTAGTTTAAGCTTTGAAATTCTCTCAATAATAGGAACACAAATTTCTCTAGTGACTCCTGGGTAAACAGTTGACTCAAATACAACTATGTCTTCTGATTTAATAATATTGCCCAGCAGTCTAGATGCATTTTTAAGACTATCCAAATTTGGTGTTTTATTTTTATTTATAGGTGTGGGTACTGTGACAATATAAAAATTCGCAATGCCTAAATGTTCAGGTATAGACGTAAGATTCAAATTTTTTGAAGCCTTATTTAAGTCATTTTGCGAAACCTCATTTGTAAGATCTTTTCCCTTTTTTAACTGTTCTATTCTTTGATTATTCTTATCAAAACCCACCACTTGATATTTTTTCGTAAACTCAACTGCCAAGGGCAGTCCTACATAACCAAGACCTATTACTCCGACTATATATTTTTTTTTCATAAGAAATTTCAGTCTAATTGGATTGTTATTATAACATTTTAAGTAAAGTGATATTTTGTAAAAGATGCATTTATATCTCCAACTAAAGACAAAAAATTCATTTAAAGAAATATAATAAAATTATGAATACTAATATTTTTATAGGATCTTCTCCGAACAACTATGACAGAGAGATAGAAATCATTTACGAGTATTCTCTAAGAAAAAATTGTAAAGCTGACATCGAGATAAATTGGATGAGGCTTAGTAATGAAAAAAAAGACTTTTGGTCAGACTGGAAAACTCAAAAATGGTTTACTCCGTTTAGTGGGTTTAGATGGGGAATACCACACTTCTGTGACTTTAAGGGTCGTGTTATCTATACAGATGTTGACATGATAAATTTTAGAGACATATCAGATCTCTTGGAAATTGATATGCAAGGCAAGCCATTCGCAGCACGGAAAGGTATTAGGTGGGGTTATGAATTGTGTGTAATGGTTATTGATTGTGATAAAGCTAAAGATCACTTATGGAAAATTCATAAGCTTAAATCAGAGGTTGATTCACATCAATATCATAGAAGATTACTATCTAATGAAAAATTTGTAGCAACTATCGATAGCAAATGGAACTGCCTAGATGGTGAAGATATGAATATAAATGAAATATATCAATTACATTTTACCAACATGTCAACACAGCCTTGGAAACCAAGTTGGTACAAAGGTGAGCATAAGGTTCACCCAAGAAAGGATATTTTAGATTTATATCAAAATTATAAAGACGAAGCTAATGTTTATTCTAAGCTTAAAGACATTGATAAAACTGAATATGTTGATTTTGAGATTGCTTTATAGATTAAGTTTTTAACCCAATTCTATTACTTCGCCTTCCTTGACACTTAAGACTCTTGTGCATTCTGATAAAAGCTTTTGATTATGGGTAATCAATATTGCCGTTAATCCTGATTTACATAACTCAGCTATATTATTTATAACTCTAATTGATGACTCATGATCAAGCGCACTTGTAGATTCATCTAAAAAAATAATTTCTCTATTATTGAAAAAGGCTCTTGCTAAAGCAATTCTCTGTCTCTGACCACCAGAGAACTTAAGCCCCCTTTCCCCTATTTGAGTTTGAATTCCTTGAGGAAGAGAGTGAATTACATTATCCAACCCAACTTTACGGCATATCTCTAATGCTCTTATTTCTTGCTCTTGATTAATGTCATGTCCAATGCATATATTTTCTAAAATGCTACCTTCAATTAAAAAAATCTCTTGAGGAAGATATGCAAGTCGTTTTCTCCAACTACTTAGTAGATTATAAATAGATACATTATCTAAAAGAATATCACCAGTATTAGGTTTATTTAAACCCATCATAAGATCAACTAGAGTGGTTTTACCAGATCCGGAGCTACCAGATATTCCAATGAAATCGCCTTTGGAAATTGATAGATTTATATTCTTGAGAAGACTATCCTTATTGTCATAAGAAAATGATACATTTTTAAGATGAATTTGCTGGAAATCGTCTAAGTCTTCAGCATCATCGATAACTTCGACCGAATTATCAAACATATTCATATCCTCTAACTCATTACTTAAATTCTTAACAGCGTCTACATTTAAACTGATTCCATTAATACAAGAAATTATTAAATTCATTGAGGGAAGAAGTCTCATAGCTGCAACCAGGAATATTGATAAGGTTGATAAAGTCTCAAGAGTTTCAATTTGATTCAGAACTGAAATTGAAAGCAAAATACAAATTATCATTACAAGTAAAAGCTCTAGAAGATATCTAGGAACTATTGAATTAAGATAGAGTCTTCTTTCTGCAGCAGCCACTCTTGTGCCAGCCTCATTGACTTTGGCCTCAAATATATCACCAACTCCAAGAATTTTAACTTCTTTTATTCCATCAAGTGCCTCATTCATACTTGTTACGAGTTCATTGAGTCCCTTATTTTTTGATTCGCCCCATCTAACAAAATCTTTTGAAAATATTCTTGTCATGATTATCAATCCTAAAGATGCAAATAAGAATGAGATGATGAAAAAAGTAAAGTTAGTAAACATCAATAATATTAATATTAATATTACTGAAGAGAGCTCCACCATAATTCTGAAAGAATTAATCAATGATTGAACAAAATTTTGAGAGTATGCAAAAAGAGCTGTTTGGTACTGAGCAGTGGTTTTAGAAACCCTTTTTGAATAATCTTGATTTATTAAGCATGAAATTATCAGTCTTCTTAATTCAACTTGTCTTTCAAAAGAAATCTTTAAGATAAAATTCTGGATTATCCAAAGAGAGATTGCTCTGATTACAAAGATTAATATTAGTATTAAGCTACTTGCAGCAATTAGTTGTTCTTGATTGTAGCTGCTCAAGAAAGGATAGTTGGACTGGAGTTTATTGACGTCAAAAAAGACGACAACATATGGGCCAATTAAAGATATGCCTACCATGTCCAAGAGAGCAACAATAAAAAACGTCAAGAGGACAAAAGCAAGGTATCTTTTGGGTTTTCCAAAAAGATAGAATATTCTTCGAAGGCTGCCGAAAAAGGCTTTGATTCCACTCATAATTTAAAATTTATCTAATTATAATGCTTAACTAGATGATTTCTATGTCAATAAAGATTAATACACTATAATTCACATCTAGGCTGGATGGCAGAGTGGTTATGCAGCGGCCTGCAAAGCCGTGTACGCCGGTTCGATTCCGGCTTCAGCCTCCACAAGTAAGGATAGTTATGAATATTGTAGTGATTGGAACTGGTTATGTTGGCCTCGTAACTGCTGCCTGTTTAGCAGAATGTGGTCACCAAGTAAACTGCATTGACATTGATAAAGAAAAACTCAAAAAACTTAAGCGAGGTGATATTCCATTTTATGAAAAAGGCTTGAAGAATATTGTTCTAAAAGCTGTAAAAAACAAAACTTTAAGCTTTTCAAAAAACTATAACCAATCATTAAATCAGGTTGAAGCTATCTTCTTATGCGTAGGAACTCCCCCAAAAGTTAATGGTAAACCTAACTTAAGTTATCTTAAAAATTCTTTAACATCTATAGCAGAAAATCTTGAAAATGATGTTGCTATCTTTGTTAAATCTACAGTCCCTGTTGGAACTAACAAGTTTGCTAAAGAATTTATACAAAAAAAAATAAAAAAAGATTTAAAGATAAGTTTTGCTTCCAATCCTGAATTTCTGAAAGAAGGAAACGCTGTAAGTGATTTCAAGAAACCAGATAGGATTATTATAGGTACTGACGACCCTCTTGTAAAAAAGGTATCTAAGGAAATATATAAGAATATAGCGACATCAAAAAAACTTATTTTTACATCAATAGAATCAGCTGAGATTATTAAATATGCATCAAATGCATTTTTAGCTACAAAGATCGCCTTTATAAATGAGATTTCAAGGCTTAGTGATCATTTCAATGCTGATATAAAAGAAATAAAAAAAGGAATGTCCATGGACGAAAGGATTGGTGAGCATTTTCTGAACTCAGGATTGGGATTTGGCGGGTCTTGCTTTCCAAAAGATTTGGATGGCCTTGCAAATAGGTTCAGAGAATTCGGTATTCCTTCTTCAATACCTAATGCAGTTAGATTATCAAACAATCAACAAATAAATTATTTTTCAAAAAAAATTACTGGCAATCTTATAGGAAAAACTAGTTGTGTAATGGTCTGGGGATTGGCATTTAAAGGTGGAACTGATGATGTAAGAGAATCACCCTCAATAAAGTTAATAAAAAAAATTTCTAATAAATATAAAGAAATTTATGCTTATGATCCGCTTGCAATATTTAATGCAAAGAAAGAGCTTGTTGGGTTTAGCAATATCAAGTTTATAAAAGATAAATATGAATTTATTAAAAAATGTGATTGTCTTATTATAGCTACCGAGCACTCTGAATTTAAGTCAGTTGACTTTAAAAAGATTGGAAAAATGAAAAATAAGCTAATTTTTGATGGAAGAAATATACTGAATAAACAGCAGGCTGAAAAACATGGATTTATCTACCATGGAATCGGCGTTTAAAAGATCGAGTAAGTTTTGGATATAAATGTTGTTTGTGTTTGTGATAAAAAATATTTAAAGTATTTTTATACCTTATTACAATCCGCAAAAATTTATTCTCCTAATTTAAGATTTCATATATGTTTGATAAATCAAAAAAGATCTAGAAAACAAATCGAGCTTAAAGCAAAAAATATTTATAAAAAAATAAACTTTTTTTATCTTGAAAAGAAATTCCTAAATAATGCTAGCAAACGAGCTTTTTGTGCAAACTATAGGGCAGAATTTTTATTGCATGTATTAAACAAGGGTTTTAAAAACATAATTTATATGGATGTTGATTCGTTAATAAGGCGAAATATCAAAGAATATAATTGGTATTTCTCTGATAATGACATTTCTGTATATTTTAGAAATTCAAATGAGCCAAGGTTTAAACTTCTATCCGGAATCATAAGCATTTCAGGAAGTAATAAGTCTAAAGTTTTTCTGGAAAATTGGACGAAAGAAATTGAAGATGAAATTTATAGTTGGTTTGCTGACCAAGTAACTTTTTACAAAACATACTTAAAGTTAAAAAATAACATTAGTTTTGGGAGCTTAGATAAGCAAGTTATTGACTGGGATTTTCAAAAAGGGAGTTACATTTGGGCTGGAAAAGGAAATAGAAAAAATAAAGATCTTAGATACATAAAAGAAACACTTTTAATAAAGGCAAGGTATCTTTTTAGTCTATTTGGATAATATTGTGTGACTTGTTTAATCTCTCAAGTGTCTTCAAAAGAACTTTCTGGTCATTACTAGGCTTTATATCCATTTGAGATAATCTAACTATATTTATTTTAATATCTTCAGCAATATTGCAGCAAAGAGTGCTTGTCAGGGTATAAATTTCAAGATTGCCAGAATTAATATTTTTTAAAAATACCTCAGAATCAGGCTCAGAATTAATT
>MDTE01112360.1_pt1 | contig 14548 bp, 10 predicted proteins | sample 811231 | NCBI WGS metagenome assembly MDTE01 (sample SAMN05326651, study PRJNA326480) | marine metagenome | isolation source: seawater | place: Indian Ocean: Red Sea | collected 2010 | reverse complement strand
TTATTTTCCATAATCATAATGCTGATTGTTATACAGACAAGCATGCGCGGTCCTAAGAAAGGTTCAGATGACGATTTCGATGATGATGATTGGATGTCGGAATTCATTGGAACATCTCAAGATGTTGACATGGATGCAATTACTCAGACCGTAGAGAAAGATGTCCCTCAGATTGAAGAAGAAGTCGAAGAAGATCCATTCGCAGTTAATACTCCATCTAGAAAATCTAGAAGAAGAAAAGCCCCTGAAGTTGTTGAAGAAGAGGATGACGATGATGAAGATGAAGCATTCTTCGGGCTTGACGATGACGACGATGAAGAGGAAGAGCAAGAAGAGAAACCTAAGAAACGAACGGTTGGCCGCAGACTTGCCCCTAAGAATGCACCAAAGAGACGCCAAGTTGGAAGACGTAAGAAAACTGAGGATTGAAGAATTTCTCAATAGATTAACTCAAAGAGTGAATTGCCTTCCCTTGATTTATGTCGGAAGTAGTTTCTGAAGACAAAGACGTACATATCGAACATCAAATGGAGAATCTATTCGACTCATTTAATCCATTAAAAAACAAACTTAATTGGTTGCTAATTTCTTTACCAATCGCTGTTTATTTCAATTATCAGCACAATTTAACCATGGCCTTTCTATTCTCAATGATTGCTATAATGCCCCTCGCTTTTTTAATGGGCAAGGGAACAGAAGAAATCGCACTTAGAACAGGTGAAGCAGTTGGTGGATTTCTTAATGCCACATTCGGTAATGCTGCAGAATTAATCATCGTTGGATTGGCAATTTATGCAGCATCTAATGATCCAACAATTCAAGATACAATGATAACAGTTACTCAAGCCTCTTTAATCGGTTCAATTCTAGGAAATATGCTCTTAGTATTAGGTTTAGCGATGGTTTGGGGCGGTTTGAAGAAGAAGGAGCAAACCTTCAATAGTGACGCCATTCAAATGAATGGATCATTGTTGTTACTTGCTGTTATTGCATTTATTATTCCAAGTGCTATACAACATACAAGTGGCTCTAATATTGGAGATATTGAGAATGTTTCCCGATATGCTGCAATTGTATTATTGGTAATATATGGTTTCGCTCTACTTTTTCAACTGAAAACACACGCCCATGTCTTTGCTACCACGCCAGGCCACGGCACTCACGAAGAACCTGAAATGGCAAATAAGGATGCTTGGATTTTATTGATTTTAGCGACAGTACTTGTTGCTTGGATGGCGCACATATTGGTACATAGTTTAGAAGCAGCTGTTGTAGAATGGGGGATGCCTGAGTTATTTATTGGTGTAATCTTACTTCCATTCTTTGGTAATGCTGCAGAGCATTTTACCGCAGTAATCGTTGCTGGTAAAGATAAGATGGACCTTTCTGTTGCCATAGCCATAGGTAGCAGTGTTCAAATTGCATTGTTTGCTGCTCCAGTAATGATTCTATTTGCTTGGGCCCTAGGGGTTCCATTGACTCTTGAATTTGGGATGTTGGAAACAGCTGCAACATTCCTTTCAGTATTAGTTGTTAATTCAATCTTGGCCGATGGCAAATCGAATTGGCTTGAAGGATTAATGTTGCTTGGAAGTTATGTGATTCTAGCCCTTGCTTTCTTACAGCTATGAGGGATTTTATTGACTTCAATAAGTAAAAAAATTGGTTACTCTCTTTGCAGTATTGCGGTTATTGTGTTGTTAATTGGGACCATCGGGATTTCATTTCAAGACGAGGTCAATGATATTCCTACGCCGAATACTCCAAGGGTAGTTTATTTTGCAGATGACCCAATGCCCGATAACCCTGTAAGTTTTCTATTTACAGCCAAGGCCTCAATTAACTGGGATAGAAGTGACATCTATCTAGTAATTGCCGACGAAGACAAGAAAGAACAATGTGATAAAATAAGTCCGATTGAATTAGTTTCTCCTAGTAGTGTTGTATGTAAGGTCGAAGATCCCGATTATGAAGTAGTTGGAATTGATAATTCTACAGGTATGGATTGGACAGTTGAAAATGGCGATTATTATGTTGGAATCGGCACATTGGGTGATGAAATCCCAGAAGATTTGGAATTAAACGTCGAATATGATGTTACATTGTCATTATCTATTGTAGGATATTTTATGTTTATTTTAATCGTAGTTTGTGGTTATATTTTAATCAAATATGATTAACTATTCAATCCCATCATAGTATAAATTAACTGCATTATCAAGGTTAGTAATTATTTCTTTTTCGTCCAGTGTTAGTGTTTTACCATTCATTCTTAACGCCTTATCTCCTACCCACAAATCAAGACAATTTGCCCCATTGAAAACCAAATTTGCTAGATGTCTATTTCCTGAACGGCCCAATGGTCGCATTCGAATGTCATTCAAGTCCCAGACCGCCCAATCTCTACTACCTTTGGTTGCCATGTTGAATACCTCATTTGCCGGTAGTAGGGTAGCATCCCAATGATCGTGTCTTTGAACTAATGATGCAAGTCTTGCTTCAGATAGCATATTTAGTCCGCTCCCGGAAGAGGCGGCCCCGTCAGTTCCCAACCTGACATCAACGCCAGCTTCAACATAGGCCGGCAAAGACATAGTCCCTCCGCATGCGATTTTCATATTTGATGATGGGCAATGAACTGCAGTTACATTATGTTCTTTCAACATCCGAATTTCATTTTTCTTAACCCAACTAGCGTGTGCACAAATTGTTCCTGGCTTGAAAAAGTCAATACTTTCTAAATATTCTACAGGGTATAGTCCGGTTTTTTCATGACATTGTGATACTTCTTTTCTTGTTTCACTGACATGTATATGTAATCTAGCATTACGTTTTTCCGCTAATTCAGAGGCCATTATGAGTGTTTCTTCTTTACATAGATAAACTGAATGAGTGGCGATAGCATACTGAATTGTATCATCTTGTTTTTGTGATTTTAATACATTATCAAGCTCGTCTAATGCTGATTTAGCATCTGGGTGTGAAGGCAATGCAAAATCACTAACAGGACCTCCAATCAACCCCCTCAATCCGGCCGACTCAAGGACTTCTCCAGTAATAGTTGGGTAAAAGTACATATCAGCAGCAAATGTAGAACCAGTTCTTATCATTTCAGCAGCGGCAGCACTAGTTCCTACTTTGACAAATTCGGGATTGAGTCTAGATTCAGTAGGAAAGATCGCTTCATTTAACCACCTGTCTAATGTATATCCATCACTAAAGTCCCGTGCATTTAATTGCATTGCTAAATGAGTGTGCCAGTTTTGTAGAGATCTAGTAATTAGTCTGTTTGAACCATCAAAATCATGTTTTACATCTTCATTTCCAACAGATTTAGACCAACTCCCATCTTCATGAAGTAAAATATCGCCAACATGCTTAACTCCATTTTCATAGAGAACGGTATTGGAATACCGCGCATTAGCATCGTCTGACATGGTTTTGGCTGGAAGTTAACCTTCAAGAATACTAGGTTTGAACCTTGTTCAATCATTTGAGTTTACAGTTTTAGTTACATCCATAAAGAATTTATCAGCACTAACCTCTAAACTTGCTATGCCTGGTAAAATTCTTCCAGCCAAGTAATCTAGACAGGCGCCACCTCCGGTAGATACATGGCCCATTTTATCAGCAAGTCCACGATTCATAATCAGAGTGGCAGTATGACCTCCTCCAACTACAACATATCCTTTAGATTCAGCACACGCATTCAGCATTTCAATAGTGCCTAGTGCGAAGTCTTCAAGTTCGAAAACTCCGGCAGGGCCATTAAGAATTATTGTTCCGGCATTCTTTATTGCTGATGAAAGCCGCATAATTGAATTAATTCCCATGTCATATAATGGGGCATCAATAGGTAGATCTTCCACCCGCAAATCCACACGGTTATCTTCAACATTTGCCGCCAAATCTGTTGGAAGGTTTATCTTATCTGCAAAGTCATTCAGCAAGGCTTTAGCAGTTTCAACTGTTGAATGATATGATTTACCTAATTCTTTGACTAAAAATTTATGATTAATACTGCCGATATCATTTCCAGACAATTCAACTAGAAGATTCGCAACTCCACCCGTTGCCCAAACTTCATCTGCAATGCCTTTTCTTAGCATGTTATCAGCCACAGAAACCGAATCGGCAACTTTGATTCCACCAACTACTGCAATACATGGCCTTCTTGGTTTACGAAGGGCAAGATTCAATTTTTCAATTTCATATCTCATCAGTTCCCCTGCTACACATGGCAACTCGTTACAGAATCCCACAACAGAGGGGGAGTTACGATGCGCGCAGGCAAAAGCGTCGTTGACAAACAAATCTGCAACACTCGCTAGTCTTTGTACAAACTTAGTTTCACTCATTTGAGCGAAATTTCCTTTGAAGGAGACCTCTTCTTCATCCATACGTACATTATTTAGGATTAATATATCTCCGTTTTCCAAAGATTCAATCGCCTCCATTGCCTTAGCGCCATGAATGTCTTCGACCCATTTCACATTCCTACCAAGAACTCTACCTAGCTCTCTAGAATGCCCTAGAGTGGAAGTGAAATCATCTTTATTTGGCCTAGATTGATGTGCTAAGATAACTGTCTTTGATTTAGAAAGTCGATTTAAAGTAGGAATAATTGCTCTAATTCTAGTGTCATCAAGGAATTCTTTCGTTGACGGGTCCAATGGACTATTGATGTCTACACGAACAAGTACAGTCTTGCCTTCGACATTAACACTGTCCAACGACAATACTCTTGTCATTGTTCAACCCAAAGGGTGAAGGTTTTTGAGTTGTACTGTCAAAAAATATTAGATATTATCCCAAAAATTGGGCTTCTTATCACTTTGCTCTTCTTCTTTGTGGGAGTTATTCAAATCTAGTTGTTCTGGCTGTGAATGAGATCTAGAAACTGAAGCATCATTGGTTGAATAATTAGATTCCTGAGAGAAAGTTGGTTGAGATAAATATGTTTGATTTGGATTAGTATGGATGTCTTGAACATCTACGATGGTTTGTGGAATAGTCCCTTCTGAAGGCATTATTCCCATAGCAAATTGTTTTTGATTGTTGGTTATTGCCACAATACCTCCAGAAAAAGAAGCCAATAAGATTCCAGAACAACATAGAACTGATCCTATGATTCCAAAAACATCATCATCGGAGTATGTATCGTTAATATTGTGCATAAGTATAATTAATGGATAATTACTTTCGTAGTGGTAGGTTTCACCATAGATGTAATTAAAATTGGGAGCATTTCCAATTTCAACGTCCTCACAAAATCTATCCCCATCATAAACCAATGCTCCACTGCTATCTAAAATTGATAAATCGATATCCTCACAAGCAGTATTTTCAGCATGAACCCATAACTCCATCTCCCAATAGTTGTCATCATGAGTCATAGTGAATGAACCCGAGTCATTATACCCGCTCGCAACCAGTTCATCAGGATCGATATAATCTGAAGATCCTTCAGAATCTGATATTGCCATCATGGCAAAACCAATAACCATGATTGCCAAACTAATATTTTTCACAATATTGGTGGTCTTTTCCTCCATATTTACTGCACTGTTCGTCCATTTTTCAAGTTAATGTAAAAGCAAAATAAATCATTAATCAAGAGTAGTAGTTTTCAAGGTGGAACTGTAGCACTCAACCATGGGGTTGTGGACTGAAAGTGAATTTTTAGGTCCAGATGGCCAAGATTGGCGAGTTCCAGTTTCTGAATTAGAACGAAGGATTGAACATTTATCTAGAGCGCTACAGGAGCAAAATATTCCAGGTGTTCTTGTTCAACACCCAGTTGATTTGTATTATTTTGCAGGCGGGCGACAAAATGCAAGTTTATTCGTTCCTGCTTCCGGTTCTAAAGCGAGTAAAGAGAATGGTGGTAAAGGTCCGGTATTAATGGTAAGAAGATCTATTTCAAGAGCAAAATTTGAAGCAGGCGAAGATAATTCCCCGTTTGAAATCGTGGCATTTCCAAGAATGAAAACACTGGTTGAATTTTTGCAACAACGTGGAGTTGAGCAAGCGCCCGCGTTGCAATACGGAGAAATCCCTTCCAACTTTGCATCTCGTTTTACCAGTATTCTTGCTCCTTTGGGTATTTGTGGAGATGCAACATCTGTAATTCATCAAATTAGAGAAATAAAATCTCAATGGGAAATCCAACAGATGAAAGCCAGTGCACAAGTACAAGCTAAAATGTTTGAAGCAGTCGAATCAAAACTGAAGTTGGGTGTTAGTGAATTAGAACTGGTTGCTGCAGCTGAAGAAGTTAGTAGGAGGGAAGGGTTTGGAGGTAATATCCAAATGCGCCGATTTCCGTTACAGTGCGATAGGGGAGTTATTGTTTCTGGGAGGGCCGGAGGAATTCCTTCTTTCTTTGATTCCGCAATCGGTGGAACAGGCCCCCATCCATTATCTGGAATGGGTTCAGGGTTTAGTAAGGTAAAAGAAAACCAACCGATTTTAGTTGATTTGGTTCATGTACATAGAGGATATGTGGTTGACAAAACACGTATGTTCAGTATTGGTAGATTATCGGAAAGTTGGCACCAAAGATTGGAAGACATGGTCGAAATCAGTGATACTGTAGTTTCATCTTTGGGAATTGGTGAAGATTGTTCGACTGCTTGGGAGAAAGGCTCACAACTGGCTTATCAAATGGGATATGAGGATAATTTGATGGGCATGAAACCAGATCAGAGCAAATTTTTGGGCCATTCCGTAGGTTTACAATTAGATGAATCACCAGTGGTCGCAAGTGGCTTTGATAGGCCTTTGCCGGTTGGTGGTACAATGGCTATAGAGCCAAAAGTTGTTTACAAAGAAGGTAGTATTGGCATCGAAGATACCTGGATTCGCAATTCGGAGGGTTTAGAATGTATCACCAATCCCGGTATAATGGATTGGGTTATTGAAAGGTAGGTGTGCCTCATGCGTGTGAGTAATAGACTAATCGCTATTTTTTCTATTCTTATTTTTTTATCTATGAATTTACCTTTGGAAACAATACAGCCTACCAGTGCTGAAAGTTCGCAAGAAAATCTATTTATGCCAGTCGAAAATATCTATCCTGCTGACGGAAGAAATCATCACCCGTTGAACCCTTCTTACAATGCAGTTCATACTGACCTAATACGAACATCTTTCCACGGAGGCGAATATTCTGACGATTGGATTGCTAGAGAAAATGCATCGAGTCCTAGAGAAATCAGTAACATTCTGTGTGCATCTAATGAGACAAATTTAGATGAGCACGGCCTTTCAGATTATAATTGGATTTGGGGACAATTTATCACTCATGATATTGATTTTACTCTGACACAAAATGGAAGAGTCTCGTATCCTGAAACCATAGATATCCCAATTCCTCCCGGGGATGAATGGTTAGATCCTTTTTCAGTTGGAAGTTTAGAAATTCCAATGCATCGTTCTATATTCAATACCTCAACTAGTAATGAAACAGTTCCAAGAGAATTCCCTAATTCAATCACTGGTTGGATGGATGGATCAATGGTTTACGGTTCTTCGTTTAAAGACAGTAACTGGTTAAGGACATTTTCTAAAGGGAAATTAAAGACATTCGAAACAGATCAAGGAGAATTTTTACCCCTCGCAGAAGATGATGATAATGAGGCTCCAGCAGTAAGTTTTGTAGGGTTTTCTGCTTCTGAGAGATTTGTAGCAGGCGACCCAAGAGCAAATGAACACGCAGGTTTAATTGCAATGCATGTGGTATTTCTCAGAGAACATAATAGGCTAGCAGACATGATATATTCGGCGAATGAGAGCTTAAATGATGAACAAATTTACCAGTTGGCGCGTAAGATTAACACCGCTCAAATTCAACAAATTACATACAATGAATATCTACCTTCGTTAGGAATTTATTTACCACAATATGAGGGCTTTAATGAAACAATAGATCCTAGAATTTCAAATGAATTTGCCACGCTTGCGTTCAGAATGGGGCATTCTCAAATCACCGAACAAACATTAAGATTAGACGAATTTTACGAAGAACACTGGTCAGGGCATCGGAATCTGTCTGAAGGATTTTGGAATCCTACTGAAATGATTAATTCCGGGGGGATAGGTCCAACTTTGCGAGGGGCAGCTTGGGCTACGCAAGCAGCAAATGATATTTACACAGTCCATGATTTGAGGAATTCAATGTTTGGAGAGCCAGGCTTTGGGGGCATGGACATGTGTGCAATAGATATGCAAAGAGGTAGAGATCACGGACTACCTGATTATAACTCAATTAGAGAATCTCTAGGGTTTGAGAAAATTTCCGATTGGGCGGAAATCTCTGATGACGATGAGGTTATTGAAAGAATGAATATTGCTTATCCAGATATCGACAATGCAGATCCAATAATGGGGATGTATGCAGAACGGCATTTGGACGGCTCATCCCTTGGAGAATCTATGCATGCACTAATTACAGATCAATACCTAAGACTTAGAGATGCTGACCCACTTTATTTTGAGAATGACCCAGAGATTGCACCTCATGCTCAATATGTATATCAATCATCTTTATCTGAAATAATTTTGAGAAATAGTGAAATTAACTTACTACAGTGCGATATTATGTTTGCAGTGAAGGATACTAATGATATGGAATGCTTCAGTAATGATTACTCGAAGTATTCTGACTTAACAAATCCACATAATTTATCAACACAAGAACAAGATTTAGAAATTCTCTCGGTGAATCTAAATGATAAAACCGAAGATAGTGGTTTGAACTTCATTGAAGTTGAAGACCAACTTCACTGGTCCGCATATGGGCCTTCAATTGCTACTGCTGATTGTAATAATGACGGTTATGAAGATATTTGGATTGGTAACTCATATGATCAAGAAGGTTCAGAATCTCCTAGTAATGTACCAATCGATTTTTACTTAATGGTAAATGATGGGGATGGAACATTTACTGATTTCACTGCGTCATCGGGCTTAGATACTTCAGTGAAAACCTATCTCGGGGCTTCTTGGGTAGATTATGATAATGATGGCGACTTAGATATTTACCTCTCAAATGCTGGCATGCACAATAATTTGCAAACTATATTTCCTAATGCAATGTATCAAAATGATGGTAATTGCCGGTTTGTTGATGTTACTCAAAGTACTGGGCTAGGAAATCTTGGGCACTCATCAACAAGTTCTTGGGCAGATTATGATCATGATGGAGATTTGGACTTAATGTCACATAATAGCGGTCCTATAGACAATGAGAATTCAACATTAAGAGCTGAAACAGATATACTTTACAAGAATCAATTATCTGAAACTGGTACGGCTATTTTTGAAGATTATACTCTCGAATCAGGAGGCGTATATGGGACAATATATATCCCTGAAAATGATGAGATTGGAATTGGTGATGTACTCTCATACACATCAGCCGCAGCGGCTAATCCCTCGGCTCAAATGTCAGTCAAATTTCCGACCTTATCTGACCAAAAGAACCTAGAGAAGAATGGAACGGGAGTTTCCTGGGCAGGTTTATTCATAGATTTGGGTGATGATGGCTGGGAAGATATTTTTATTGGTACAGATTTTGGCATATCTCCAATTTACAAGAATATGGGCGATGGCACATTTATCTCTCATACAGAGGAATCAAATCTTATGATTCATGGCACCGCAATGGGTCTTGATGCTGGTGATGTTGATGGCGACGGCGATATCGATATTTGTCAGAGTAATTTTGGTCCAAATTATCTTTTCAAGCAGACCAGTGAAATGCGATTTGAAGAAAGTAGTTACTCATCAGGGTTAAATTTTGGAACATCTTCAAAATCAGTTACTTGGGATTGTAATTTTGTAGATATTGATTTAGATGGAGACCTAGATTTATGGTTTGGTTCTGGAAGTATTACTCCATATACGACTTTCAGTTATAATTCAATATACCTTAATGATGGAAACGGAAATTTTGGTGAGGCAATTTTCACGAGTGAGATACTTCATCCTATTGGAAAAACCATGGGTTCATCTTGGGCCGATTTTGATCTAGATGGAGATCTAGATTTGATACTTGCAGAATCTAACTTCGGATTAAAGTATTACGAGAACGATGCAGCACAAAAACAGGAAACCAAATGGCTTGCAATAGATGTTGAAGCCGATATCGATCAAAGCGGAGTATTCGTTACTGCAGTTAATGCTAAAGTTGATATCGAGTTTAGTAATTCTAAAGTTGTTAGACAAATAGTGAAAATCGGTAGCGGTTTTTCTGGCTCTAAAGATTCAACAATTCATCTTGGAGTCCCAACTGGAGAAACAGTAGAATCAATCACCATAACATGGAATGACGGCTCCAGTAAAGTAATTGAAAATCCAACATTGAATCAATATCTTGTTGTACAGAATGTAATGGATTACAGTCAATCAATAAATGTTCAAGAAGTAGAAAATAATGAACAACTCTCCCAATCATCAATGATTCTTCCAGGGGCTATTCTAGCTTTTATTGTAATTTTTGTAATCCTTGCAACATTTTACACTAGAAGGAGCAATTGATTCAATAATCGTATGCTACACGGTCATAATATGGCCGTAAAACCATACTCATCCGGACACATAGGTGCTGTGGCATCAAACTTTACTGAAATGCGACTTTCAGGTGCTGTTAAACAGAAATTAGTTGATCTAATGTGTGAAGAAATCGCTCGAATAGTTCCTCAAATGGAATCCGATACATTGGCTCAAGATCCAGAGAGAAAAACCCTAGATGACCCTGAGCGTACTAGATTAAACTATAACAGAACTAGAGAACTGATGATAGAACAACTATCTAACATTGAATCAGTAGGCTCTGCTGCAGTTCAAGCAGGTATTGAACATATTGAAAGACACCTTGCTAAAGTAATCAAGCATTCCGAGGCGGCTGCAGAAAAAGATAGAGTTGCAACAATCAAGCCTAGGCATCTAGATATTGCAATTGCGGGTATGGGTCTTGGGGGTGATTCAGATAATGAAGATGATGTAGACGAAGTAGAAGAAAGTGAAACACTTGTCGTTGGACAAGGGGGCGGAATTTTAACTCGATCATCTTTGATGTCACTTGCTAGAACTCATGCCAAGATGCCAGTAACTGAAGACGCTATTGAAGAATTACTTGACACATATTATATGGTTGTAGAAACAATTGAAAGAGACATTAGGAAGCATGCTCAACTCGGAGGGAATCCAGTTCAATTCATTGAATCAATAAACCGCATGAGGACGTTAATGTCTCTAGGATGGATGCGCTCAATGCTGATTAAAGCAGCAACGAATGCAAGAGAAAGAGGATATAAGCGAATCGACATAGAACAGATTGTCAATATTGACCCATTTGGCGAATGATGTACAATCTAATTATTGATTGAACATACTCATAGAGAAGAAGCGAACGATACTATTGCATCATAGTCTGGTTCTACTCCAGGGTTTTCAGCAACCCAGCGATGTTGTACTACGCCATCCTTGTCAATAACGATTACAACTCTGTTAGCACAAACGTAACCCTCAATTCCTCCCAAGCCTGTAAATGTAGCATCATATGCTTTGACAACATCTCTGTCAAGGTCAGATAGTAAAGCGAATTCAAGATTATATTTTCTAGCAAATTCAGCATTAGCCCATGGCGAATCAACGCTGATTCCTAAAACGACTGAATTAGATTCGTTGAGTTTGGACATATTGTCTTGGAATGCACACATTTCCTTGTCACAGACGCCAGTAAAAGCTCCAGGATAGAAAGCGAGGATAACGGTTTGTCCTGAGAAATCAGCAAGACTAACGTCGCTTTTATCTGTAGTTTTCAAAGTAAAGGCTGGGGCAGTGTCTCCGATATTGACCATAGAAAGGCCAATTATCATCGGTGTATATCAGTTTCGATTTCAAAATTTATCAAAAACGACCTGCGTTCATTACTTTGTTCCAAGCAGATATGAAATCAGCGACGAACTTGTCTTGATTATCGTCTTGAGCATAGACCTCAGCGATTGCTCTCAATTGAGAGTTACTACCGAAAACAAGGTCATACCTCGTTGCACTACGAACCTTCTCGCCAGTTGAACGGTCATGAGCATCATATGAATTACTTCCTGTTGGAGTCCACTTGACTCCCATATCTAGTAATGTGTCAAACCACTCGTTAGACAAGTTGGAGCCGTCAGAAAATAATCCTCTTTGGTCAGAGGATACGCCTAGGGACCTCATTCCACCTACTAGAACAGTCATTTCTGGAGCGGTAAGTCCCAAAAGTTGGGCCTTATCTAACATCATTTCTTCAGGGCTGACTGCGAAGTTAGTCTTCAGGTAATTTCTAAATCCACAGGAAACAGGTTCCATGACTGCGAATGAGGCAGAGTCAGTTTGCTCTTCAGTAGCGTCACCACGGCCTGGTGTGAATGGAACTTCTTTACCGCATGCCATTTCAATACCTACATTTCCAGCAAGTACAATTGTATCTGCAATACTAGCGCCATTAGCTTCAGCAATTCCGCTAAGAACTCCTAGTACCTTGGATAATTGTTCAGGCTTGTTCGCTTCCCAGTCTTTTTGTGGTGCTAATCTAATTCTAGCACCATTAGAGCCTCCTCGGAAGTCAGAACCTCGGAATGTAGAAGCGCTAGCCCAAGCAGTTTCAACCATTTCACTGATTGAAAGACCACTTGATTTAATTGCATTTTTAACAGCACTAACATCGTAAGATGTGCTGCCTTCAGGAACAGGGTCTTGCCAAATGAAATCTTCTTCAGGAACATCTGGGCCTAGATATCTTGACTTTGGACCCATATCTCTGTGAAGTAGTTTGAACCAAGCCTTGGAGAATGCATCGGCAAAAGCGTCCGGATTTTCATGGAAATATTTTGAAATCTTACGATATTCAGGATCTCTAATCATCGCCATATCAGCAGTTGTCATCATTGTTGGGACCTTGATTGACGGGTCTTCAGGGTCTGGAGCCATGTCTTCCTCATCTTGGTTTGATGGTGTCCACTGATGAGCGCCAGCAGGGCTCTTTTCCAAAACCCATGTTTCATCATATTTGAATAGCATGTCAAAATAGCCATTATCCCATGCGATAGGATTTGCGGTCCATGCCCCTTCAATTCCACTTGTGATTGTATCTCTTCCTACTCCAGACTTGAAGTCGCTTGTCCAGCCAAAACCTTGCTCTTCGATACTTCCCCCTTCTGGTTCAGGTCCTTTGTGATCTTCTGGCCCAGCACCATGTGCCTTTCCGAAGGTGTGTCCACCCGCGGTTAGAGCGACAGTCTCTTCATCGTTCATCGCCATTCTGCTGAAGGTTTCTCGAATATCTTGAGCGCTTAGTAGTGGGTCAGGATTTGCGTTAGGTCCTTGTGGATTTACGTAGATTAATCCCATCTGTACTGCTGCTAGAGGATTTTCTAGGTCTTGGCGAGTTTCCCCATATCTGTTGTCTCCTAGCCACTCATCTTCACTACCCCAATAAATATCGTCTTCTGGATGCCAAATATCTGGTCTTCCTCCACCGAATCCAAGTACAGGTCCGCCCATTGATTCAATAGCGATCTGACCAGTCAAAATTAGTAAATCTGCCCAACTTATTCCGTTACCATACTTTTTCTTAATTGGCCAAAGTAGTCTTCGTGCTTTGTCCAAGTTTCCATTATCAGGCCAGCTGTTTAACGGAGCGAATCTTTGTGCACCAGTTCCACCGCCTCCGCGGCCATCACCGGTTCGGTAGGTACCAGCAGCGTGCCATGTCATTCTAATGAAAAAGGGGCCGTAATGCCCGTAATCGGCTGGCCACCAATCTTGACTATCTGTCATCAAAGCGTGTAGGTCTGCTTTGAGTTGATTGTAGTCAATCGAATTGAATGCATCCTTGTAGATAAAGTTTGAATCCATTGGATTAGATTTTCTATCATGTTGGTGCAAAATTGCTAAATTTAGTTGATTAGGCCACCAATCAGTATTCTTCATTCCAGTTTCGCTAGTACTGTGTGTACCATGCATTACAGGGCACTTACCTTCGTTATCCATTCCTCTCATGTGAATTCACTAATCTTGCCAAAACATCCTCCCATATCAACTTAAGCATAATGTTTAGTTAACTTGAATATCAGATTATTGCCAATTTATAATGATAAATTTTAAAATTTAATTTTACCTATTTTACGATGGTAAAGACAAAACATGGCATTTTCTAGCAATGCTATGCTTGCCATCATTCTGCCAGCAATCCTTGCCGGTATCGTTGCAGTCTTGGTAACATTAGCAATCGAAAAATTTGGCGGATTAATTGGAGGGGTACTTGGTACAATTCCTTCAACAATAATACCAGCAGCAGCAGGTGTTTACTATCTTGATGGCAAGGATGCATTACTTTCCAGTATGTCGATTGTCCCTTTGGGAATGATGGTTAATGGTCTATTTTTAGGAGTATGGATTGTTCTACCAAAGCATGTCGAAAAAAGAAATAATCCACTACTAATTACAACTATATGCTCAATTATTATTTGGGCAATTTTTGCTTATTTAGCATTAA
>MDTE01166250.1_pt1 | contig 14549 bp, 10 predicted proteins | sample 811231 | NCBI WGS metagenome assembly MDTE01 (sample SAMN05326651, study PRJNA326480) | marine metagenome | isolation source: seawater | place: Indian Ocean: Red Sea | collected 2010 | reverse complement strand
TTTTTATGTTTCCTAAGAGCCGAATACCTCAAATTCATTGACGTTATATTTGTGCTCTGCGTTCTATTATCCAAGCCGGTATTATTAGCAGACATTGATGTTAGGACCGATAATCAGCATTTATCCTTACATAATTCTGCGTAAGGTCACAGGTCCAGACCGTAGCCTCACCCTTTGCGAGTCCAATATCTACATCAATATCAATTTTTTCTCCCTTAAAATGATTCACTACAGCGACTTCGTCATATTTCTTAATTGGAGACCCATTCCTTGCAACCTCAACCCCACCTAGTTTGACACAAATTTTATCACGGGCTACTTCCTCACCCGCCTTACCAATTGCCATAATAATCCTCCCCCAATTTGGATCTTCCCCTGCAACCGCTGTCTTCACTAGAGGTGAATTGGCAATTGAAAAAGCTATGCGTCTTGCTGCAGGAGAATCCACTGCACCTGTAACTGTTATAGAAATAAACTTTGTAGCGCCCTCTCCGTCACAAACTATTTGATGAGCTAGTTCTATGCAGACTAGATCTAATGCCCTTATAAACTCTTTCAGAAGCGGGTCATTGATACTTGTTGCCTCATCATTCTCAGCCATCCCAGTAGCAAAAAATAATACACAATCATTTGTGGACGTATCAGAATCCACGGTAATACAATTAAAAGACTTAGCTACCGAATTACTAACCATCTTCTGAACCAATTTCGGTGACAGATATGCGTCTGTAAAAATAAAAGCCAACATCGTAGCCATGTTTGGCGCAATCATCCCCGAACCTTTAGCTATACCACTAATCCTGACCTCCTTCCCATTGATATTTGTCTTACAAGTTGCACCCTTAGGAAAAGTATCAGTAGTCATGATTGCTTTTGCTGCTTGGTGCCAACTATCTTTTCCTAACTTCTTTGATAGGGGCAACAATGCATCTAAGATAGGAGGAATCGGTAATTGTTCACCTATTATACCTGTCGACGCAACAAATATGCTAGCACTATCAACACTTAACACTTTGGCTGTTTTCTGGGCTATTTTTTTTACAGCAATTCCACCTTCTCGCCCAGTAAATGCATTCGCATTTCCAGAATTAACTATTAAAGCTTTTGCTTTACCAAACCTAAGGTTCTCGCGGCAAAAATCAACTGAGGCCGATGGCATCGATGATTGGGTCAGCACTCCACCTACAGTGGTATTTTCATCTAACCCTACTAGCAACAAGTCGAGAGAACCTTCTTCCTTCAACCCAACACTATGGGCTGCTAGACGGACCCCATCAATTCTTAAAACTTTCGGAAACTTTTTTGGTGCCATGTATGAAATGGTTTTCATTAATTCCCCAACAATATTAAATCATCAAATGAAAGCAGCAACGAACTTTTACACATCTATTTTATTCCAATACTAATAGCCTCATTGCTGAAACTTTATAATATTGATTCTTTTCAGGTTCCAGAAGCATTAGCTAAAAATTACTTGTTAACAAAATATTGCTTTCGTGAGCTATCAAAATACACTGACATCCATCCCAATGACAGGCAATAACCAAACAGAGAAAAATTAGGGGCATTGCAAAAAAGACCTTTTGGACAATCGACCTTTCATCCATCATCTAATCGATTGACGTTTAAATCTTTTGTTGAAAATACTGTCAAAAAATGTAAGAACAAGTTTTTGCTAGTAAACGAAATGCTATGAATTTAACCGACTTGGGAGTAATTTACATATTTGAATAGTTATTGGAGAATCCAATGCTTTTAAAATCTTTAGGTCAAAGAACTAAGAAGTAGATAGTTATGGAAGCTTTGATCCAATCAGAATTATTGGTAGCTTGCTTTTCATCGTTAGCGTTTATTGCGTCGTTTTGTGTGGGTAGCTTTGTTGCTTTTAAGGAAACAGTAGATTTATATCGGCGCCGAAAGGCGGCCCGATTAATGCGCAATGATAAACTCCAGAAAATAATGGAAGAAGCAAAGCAAATTGCACTGGAAAAGTTGCGGATCCAAGCTCTAGAAAAAGATGAAATTTCAGCAGAACAAGAGATGCATGAAGAACTCCACGCAACTGGCCCATTAGTTGCGGACCCAGCTCTTGCTACAAAGCAAGCTTGATTAAGTGAAATTTTAGTTTTCCCTATAAAAATTTGATTTTTTTTGGCTCGACAAACTAGTTTAATCTACTATTTTTATTCTATAGGCTTCATAAAATTGACAGAAAAGAACGTTAGCCTTATTACTTCCTCGGCAACTTACCCTTGGGGTAATAAAGCACCGTGGCTAGCGCTTGGCTTAGCTTGATAATAAAGATTTCCAGGACGTTTTAATGCTTTCATCAATCGCCAAGAAATTTTTCGGTTCGGCTAATGAACGCTTTATAAGTGGCTTGAAAAACGACGTTCAAGCAATCAACAACCTTGAATCACAGTTAGAAAAGCTTTCTGATAGCGAACTAAAAGACCGCACCGAGTGGCTACGCAATCGATTTTCCGATGGAGAAACTCTAGACTCACTATTAATCGATGCTTTTGCTACTGTCAGAGAAGCTGCGAAACGAACCTTAGGGCAACGTCATTTTGATGTGCAGATTCTAGGGGGGATAACTCTTCATCAGGGCAAGATTTCAGAAATGAAAACAGGTGAAGGTAAAACTCTTGTCGCTACACTAGCTGTATATTTAAACGCACTCTCTCAAAAAGGCGTTCACGTCGTAACGGTTAATGATTACCTTGCCGTTCGTGATAGTGGTTGGATGGGGAAAATTTATGACTTTCTCGGGCTCAGTGTAGGCTGCATTACCAATGAGCTAAACGATGAAGAGCGACGAGAACAATATTCTCGCGACGTCACATATGGCACCAATAACGAATTTGGGTTCGACTACCTCCGTGACAATATGAAATTCTCACGTGATGAGATGGTCCAACGACAATTCAACTTTGCTATAATTGATGAAGTGGATTCTATTTTGATTGATGAAGCTCGAACTCCATTAATTATTTCAGGGCCTACTGAAGACCTTGGGGACCTATATCAAACTGTCGATAAACTTCTTGGCCACATTTCGGAATCTGATTATGAGAAAGACGAAAAAGCACGCTCAGCTTCATATACAGAAACCGGAATGGAAAAGGTTGAAGAAATTCTTCGTAAGGCAAATTTGTTAGAAGAAGGTTCGCTTTATGATGTCGAAAATATAAGCCTTGTCCACCATGCCAATCAGGCACTCCGAGCTCATGTTCTATTTGAAAAAGATGTCGATTATATCGTAAAAAATAACAAGGTTATTATAATTGATGAATTTACTGGTCGAATGATGGAAGGGCGAAGATACTCTGAGGGACTGCATCAAGCTTTAGAAGCTAAAGAAAACGTGGAAATCCAAAATGAAAATCAAACGCTCGCCTCAATAACCTTCCAGAATTATTTTCGCCTCTATCCAAAGCTCGCAGGAATGACTGGAACGGCCATGACAGAAGCGGGTGAATTTTATGAGATTTATGGTCTAGAAGTAATTGAAATTCCAACCAACGTTCCTTGCGTCCGGAAAGACCTTGACGACGAAGTTTACCGCACATCTGATGAACGCTATGATGCCATAACACAACAAATAATTGACTGCCACAAACGAAAACAACCTGTTTTGGTTGGAACCGTATCAATAGAAAAATCGGAACATTTGTCAGCGATTTTAAAGTTAAAAAAGATCCCACATAACGTACTTAATGCGCGTTATCACGAACAAGAAGCCAACATTATAGCACAAGCAGGAAAGCCTGGAAGTGTGACGATAGCTACTAACATGGCTGGGCGAGGCACCGATATACAATTGGGTGGGAATATAGAAATGCTTATCGAGAAAGGCCTCGATGGTAAAGAAGATAATGCGCTTCCTAAAAATAATGGTTTACCTATTTCTGACAAAACAATGATAGAACGTGATACTGTTATTAATGCCGGTGGATTGTTTGTACTAGGAACAGAGCGCCATGAGAGCCGACGTATCGACAACCAATTGCGCGGTCGGTCTGGTCGCCAAGGCGATCCAGGGGCTTCAAAATTCTATTTATCACTTGACGATGACTTAATGAGGATTTTTGGATCAGAACGCATTGATGGAATGCTAACTAAATTAGGGTTAGAGGAAGGCGAGGCTATAGTCCATCCCTGGGTCAATAAGGCGCTAGAAAAAGCACAACAAAAGGTTGAAGCTCGTAATTTTGAAATCCGAAAAAATCTTCTAAGATTTGATGATGTTATGAATGACCAGCGGTCAGTTATTTTTGAACAACGAAAAGAATTGATGGATAAAGAGAATGTTTCAGAAGAAGTAACTGGGATGCGCCACCATGTAATTGAAGACCTTGTCAGAAGTTACATACCTGAAAAGGCATACCCGGAACAGTGGAACATCAACAATCTCTGTGACGACGTGCTACGTATATTTGGGTTAGACCTTCCAATAAAGTTTTGGGCTAGCGAAGATGGGATCGCAGATCAGGAAATATTAGAAAGAATTACACATTCTGCTGATAATCTTATGGATGAAAAAACAAAAAACGTAGGTTCTGAAATGATGCAGATGGTAGAAAAAAGCATCTTATTGCAGGTCCTGGATCAAATTTGGAAAGAACATCTATTAACTCTCGATCATCTGCGTCATGGTATTGGGTTACGTGCTTATGGGCAAAAAGATCCATTAAATGAATATAAACGTGAAGCATTTAGCTTATTTGACAATATGCTAAATAACCTTCGGGAACGTGTCACAATGATGCTAGCTCATGTGGAATTCCGATCAACATCAGAAATGGAAGAAATGTTAGAATACAAAAGGCAAGAGATGCACGAAGCCCGTGAAGAGTTTTCACCAAAAATTGATAGTGCCCCAAACTCTAACCCCGACCCCTCAAAAGAAACTTTAACGCCGATACACAGCCGGCAAGCAGCCCAAACGATAGACCCAAATGATCCGGCCACATGGGGTAAAGTTCCCCGAAACGCACTCTGCCCCTGTAAATCTGGGAAAAAATATAAACACTGTCATGGCAAACACTAAATTCGCATGCCTGCTTATATAACAGAAAATGTGCCATCGTTCTTTTTCCAGGGTAAATCTGCAACTAATAGAACCCTCTATTAAATTTGGACTAGACAAATAAAGCCTAACCCTTTGAATCTTCCTAAACATTGGGAGTGAAGAACCTAGCCCTGCGAACTAGGGTCCCCTATTTCCAGGAATTTCTGCCGACGCGCGTTCTGGATAGTATTGCCGTCCAAACTGTCAAATTCTCTAAGTATATTTTCCAGTACATCGGCAACAGACTCGATGGTTTGACCAGGGGCACGCTGAGCTCCACCGACTGGCTCACGAATTATTTCATCTATAATCTTAAATTGAAAAAGGTCTTGCGCAGTCAAATGGAGAGCGTCAGCCGCATCCGCAGCTTTTTCCGAATCTCGCCAAAGTATTGAAGCGCAGCCTTCAGGAGAAATTACTGTATAAATGGAATGCTCAAGCATGACTACTTGATTTGCAGATGCTAATGCAATAGCACCCCCTGAACCACCTTCGCCAATTATAACACTGATTAATGGAACTTGAAGTGAAAGACAGTGTTCAATAGACCGGGCAATAGCTTCAGCTTGCCCCCGCTCTTCAGCATCTATCCCCGGATATGCCCCCGGCGTATCTATCAGTGTAATTACAGGTAAATTAAACTTATTTGCCAATTCCATTAAACGTTGTGATTTTCTATAGCCTTCTGGTCTAGCCATCCCAAAGTTATGCCGAAGACGACTTTCTGTATCCGACCCTTTCTCATGACCTATTACTACTACAGAGCGTCCTCGGAATCTTCCAAGCCCTCCAATTATTGCCGGGTCCTCAGCAAAAACCCGATCCCCCGCCAGATTACAGAAGTCATCAACTAATTTATCAATATAGTCCAATGTATGCGGACGATCTTGGTGCCTTGCCACTTGAATTTTCTGCCAAGGTGTTAATTTGGAATATGTTTGTACCATCATCTTTTCCAATTTAGCTTCCAGCTTGGCCACCTCATCAACAATATTCACCGTATTCTCGCCTGATAAGTGACGAAGTTCTTCGATTTTCCCTTCGAGATCAGAGATAGGTTTTTCAAAATCTAGATAAGTACGCATGATTAAAGTTTTTTTATAATACTCTAAAGATTCTTCTATTCGCTAGAATAACCGCCATTTAAAACTTCCTGAAATGAGGTTAAATATAGGTTGCTGGTTTTCTTTGTTAACATTTCACATAGTTGAACATTGTACCGGGAACAAAAAGCTTCCATTTTTCCCAATACAGCAAGCAAGCAAAGGCACCAATTATTGTTTTTTTAATTCCTAGCCCCCTGCAATTTGCTCTGCTTTTTTCACTAGGACTTCAGCTTGCCGAATAGACGCAATATCGATTAATCTCCCATCTAGTGAAACAGCACCCTTTCCTTCTCGTTGAGCTTCTTCCATAGCTTTAAGAATTTTGTTCGCCCTTTCTACTTCCTTTTCCGATGGTGTAAAGACCTCATGGGCCAATTCAATTTGAGATGGGTGGATAGCCCATTTCCCTTCACACCCTAAAGTTGCAGCTCTTTTTGCCTGGGCTTTATAACCATCAGGGTCAGAGAAATCGCCAAAGGGTCCATCAATTGGACGTAATCCGTTTGCCCTAGCAACAACAACCATTTTTGCAATTGGATAATGCCACATGTCACCCCAGTGGACCTCTCGCTTTCCACCATCATCAGGATCTGTAAGAACATGATAATCTTCATTTGGGCCACCAATAACAGTAGTTCTAGCTTTTGTTGAAGCAGCATAATCAGCTACTCCAAAATGAAGTGATTCATTCCGATTAGAAGCGGCAGCAATTTCTGGCAGATTCTGCATGCCTAGAGCAGTTTCAATTATGTGTTCAAAGCCAATGCGCTTTTCATACTTCATGTTATCTTCAATCTGGGTTACTAACATATCAATTGCATACACATCAGATGCAGTGCCAACTTTTGGAATCATTATCAAGTCGAGCCGTGCCCCTGCTTGCTCGACCACATCGACAACATCTCGATAACAATAATGCGTATCTAAGCCGTTAATCCTGATTGAAACAGTTTTTGTTCCCCAATCTAAATCATTCAAGGCTTCTATTATATTCTTGCGCGCCTGCACCTTATCGTCTGGAGCCACAGCATCCTCAAGGTCAAGAAAAACGACATCAACAGGACTTTTGGCTGCCTTTTCTAAGAATGTGGTGTTAGACCCCGGAACTGCTAACTCGCTCCTGTTAAGTCTTGCTGGTGCTTGATCAATTAATTTAAAGCTCATTTTGTTCTCCTTTTACATTCCCAAAATTAATGTTCGATTTTGCTGATTCAATACGTATATAACTTGGGTAAGAAAATTAGTTGTTGCCCAAATAAAACGGTACCAACACCCAAGTGTAAAAATTCTATCAATATTATACCTGAAAAATTATCTGTTTACTTACCTACCAAAAATATGCCGTAGAAATGCAATTTCAATACGATATCAGTCAACGAGCACTAAATCTATAATGCAAAAAATACTGTACAATAAATTTTTAAATCCAATACTACTCTTTAACAAAATGCAAAAACCTTTTCTATCCCCTCAAAAATAGTTGTTTTTGTTCTTCCTGTATTTGCAAAACAAATCCTATTTCATCCTAGTTTTGTCAGAGGGTGCGTTTCATTAACTAATTCTTTCAACCGTTCATCAAGAACATGAGTATAAATCTGTGTTGTTGATATATCAGAATGACCGAGCATTTCTTGCAAAGACCTTAAATCTACTCCATTTGCAAGCAAGTGGGAAGCAAACGAATGCCTAAGAACATGCGGTGAAACCTGAGAAATATTCAGGCCCACCTCAACTGCGACCTCTTTCAAGAGTTGGGCAACACGCGCCCTAGTCAGGTATCCCTGCTTTGACCTAGATGGAAATAAATAGCGATAACAAATTCCGCTGGGTCTAGCTTTTTTTAAAAAATAGTCTCGACAATCCAAATATTCTCGTAAGGCTTCTCCGGCGAGCTGATTTAACGGGACAATACGTTCCTTTCCTCCCTTCCCTTCAACTAAAAGCATACGTTGTTCCCGATCGAAGGCAACGATTGGCAAGCTAACCAATTCAGAAATTCGCAAACCTGTTGCATAAAGAATTTCCAGTAGCGCTGTAAGCCGCACGCCTTCTGGACCATCACGCTGACGCACAGTATCTAAAAGCAACTCAACTTGATTCTGACTTAGGCATTTGGGTAATGCGCTATCTCGTCGTGGACTCTTTATATGCTGAGTAGGGTCATCTTCTCGAATACCATCTTCTACGAGAAATCGATAAAACTGACGAATAACTGATATTTTCCGCGCAACCGTTGAGGTCGCCATTCCTGCTTCCGATACTCTCTTAAAGTAGTCACGAATATGCGTTGTCGAGGCAGCGCTAAGATCGTGTATGCGACGATGGAGAAAGGAAGAAAAATCGAATAGGTCACATTTATAAGAATCTATAGTGTTATTTGATGCTGAGCGCTCAGAGGACATCATATCTAGGAATGCATCAATATGAGGTGACACTATAATTTTTTTATTTTTACTCACTAGATGCCAAGCTCTATCGCAGCTTCCAGGGCTATAGCACGAGCTTCCACTTCTAGGTCTAATGACACCAGTGCAGAAATAACCTGGTGCAAAACCCCTGGAGTAGCTTTACCTGGGCCGCCCTCACCTAAGAGCAAAAGACAAATTACTAAAACCGCACCGATCCCCCTGTCGTCTGAGGATATGTTAGTTTGACTATCCACCTTACGGTCGCGGTCTTTTCTTTGTAGTCCCTTAAGGGCAGCCATGAGCCTGAACTTTAAAGATGAGTCTGGCATCGATTGAAGAGAAAATTCAGTTGTTGGAACAAATCCCGTCCACAAACTTGCTGGAATCTCTGCGCCCAAAGCTTCAAATAGCGCAAACATTACAGTTGCTTTATGTGTAGCTTTTGGTTCCATCGCAACAGCCTTCCACCAAGCAGAGAGAATATCACCCAGCTCTTTATTAGATTCTCTTAGCCCAATGATGTGTCCAAGCGGGGCTACTCGGTTAAGAAGATTATTTGATTCTTGGTGGAATAAAGCGCTAGCACGCAAAATAGAGAGCCACTTTCTCAGGCCATTCAAGTTATGTAAAGTAAAATATGCGCGAATCGCCTCTGGTGCGAACCACAATAGGTCAGAGGAAGGTTGCACACGATCTAGAGATATTTCAAAGGCTCGTACGACTGGCAGGTAACGTCCTTGATCACGTGCCAATTGGAATGCCTTCATTATAGTTTCAGCTTTAACCATTGATATTTCTTGCATTGAAACCGTCTGATAGAGAAGTGCTCTGCCCAAAGCTCCCTCCATTTGAGCAGATAGGGTTAAGGGCTGTTGCCGTTGATCACTAGAAAATTCTGCTCCATCATATACTTGCCGCAACGTATCAATATTAAGCGCACCCAACGCATTAGCTCGTTCAGCAGCATCAAGTCTCAGATGCACTTCCGCATTAGGGCTAATTGCAATCGCACGAAGAATTGAAGGGTTATTGTTGAAAATTACATCTTCTGGAAGATCTACTTCAGCTATTCGAGCCAACGCAAAGTGCAACGGGGTCGAATTTGAGAATGTTGGAACAACTATTTTTTCATTTCCAACAATAGAATCAACTAAGGCACTGATCAGGGGGATGTCATACCCAAGCTCTTTCATCAAGGAAATTCCGAGTGCAGCTTTTTCGCTCTCACCCGCCAACATTTGGCAAAAAATCAAAGCTTGCTGCCAGTACTGGTCCATAGTGTCACTAACCTGAGTAGCAGCAATCTTGCATGCCCTAGCATTATCATGAACCAGAAAACGCGAATCTGCCTCAATTTTGTTAACACTATTATGACGTTTGCTATCGGGGATAAGAGCAACGAGTTCTTGTACATCATTAATATTCCCCATTGCTAGCAATAATTTAGCACGCAATGATAATAGCGAACTGCTTCCGGACCCAATTGGAGGATCTGCTCTGCTGAGAAGAAGACGCCGCATTAGATTCTGCATCGCAAATGAGGTGGTTCTTGTTGGCAAGTTTGACAGCAAGCTATCAACTTGACTTCGGCCAAATCCATCCCATATTTTGTCACCAAATCCTCCGTCCACCCTGCTCAGAGTGCCTAACGAATCTATATTAATACCACCAAGATTCCCCACTTGAACTGGGCTACCACCTAACAATTTGGGTAATCCTTTTCCCTGACTGTTAGAAAATTCTAGTTTGTCCCCTATTTTCCTTGGCTCTAAAATTTTAGGTGAAAGGTCAGGCGTTAATTTTTTCTGCGCAAAGCTAGTATCTGTGCTAAAGGCAACAAATAAAGATAACGCTATAGTTCCTAATAAAAAATTATACATATGTTTTTTAGTTTCCATGGCAGCTAACGTGGGAACCTATTGTCAGGCAGTATTTTTTCAACCTCCATCATTGGGGCGGGAATTTTCCAAGTTGCAATAAATACTGCTCCAACCAATGATGCAAATATCAGAAAAAAAATAATAGAAGCTGAAATCTTTTTCATCCATAAGGTCCAAGTAAAGCTAGATAAAGGTTTTTGATCACTATAGAGCAGTTATTGGGCATTTGAAAAACAACCATCTTTCCCCAAATACTATTGTCCATTTTGGCTTTTCACTTTCAATGATGATTGCAAGGTTTTAAAATATTATAGCTAAATTGGAAAAGAATGTCAGCTCATACTAATTAAATGGCAAGAAATGTTCCATAACTTTAAAATTCAACATGAAAAGCCAATAGCGTTAGTTGGCCTGATGGGGGCAGGAAAAACTACTATTGGTAAAAAATTAGCGAAATATCTTTCCATAGACTTTTTTGATACTGATGAAGAAATTGAAAAAACTATCGGAAAGAAAATTCCCATTATTTTTTCGACGTTCGGTGAAAAGACTTTCCGAGAATACGAAAAAAAAGTCATAAAAACCATATTTTCTGGTCGCCCAGCCGTTGTTGCAACAGGAGGAGGTGCGTTCATGGACGCAGATACAAGAGCACTCATAAATAATACTGGCATCTCTATTTGGATTAAAGCAGATATCAAAACGCTAGTTGAACGAATCGATGAAGATGACACCCGACCTCTATTAAAAAACCAAAAAAAGCGTGATGTCCTTGAACACCTAATATCCGAACGCTATCCGATATATTCCAAAGCTGATATAACTATTATAAGTAAGATTGAACCCATTGAGAAAACGCTGCAAAGGTTAATTTCTGCTCTAGAAAAAGGATCAGTTAGATGAAAGATAGCTCTGAACTCCGCGTAGAACTTGGAGCCAGAAGTTACACTATCAAACTCGGCACTGATCTAATTCCTAATGCTGGCCCCATACTCGCACCATTAATACATTCTTCGCATGCTGTAGTGGTTACTGATGAAAATGTTTCAAAATTCTGGCTTGACCCTTTCTACACTTCATTAATATCTGAAGGAATTAGGGTAAATTCAGTCATTTTGCCGCCCGGTGAAGAAACAAAAACTTTTTCTAGTTTACAAAAACTTTTGGATAAACTTTTTGATTTAACCATTTCTAGAAAAACTGTTCTAATTGCCCTCGGTGGCGGTGTAATTGGAGATATTACTGGTTTTGCAGCGGCAGTGGCACTTCGCGGGATTGACTATGTTCAAGTTCCGACCACTTTATTATCCCAAGTTGATAGTTCTGTTGGCGGAAAAACAGGTATTAACAATAAACATGGAAAAAATCTGATCGGCGCCTTTCACCAACCTCTTTATGTAATTTCAGACATGAACACGCTGGATACGCTCCCTCCTCGCGAATTGCTAGCGGGATATGCTGAAATTATAAAACATGCAATTATTAGAGACTCGTCTTTTTTTGATTGGTTGTTATGCAATGGGAATTCCATAATTTCTGGAAACAAACAATTTCAGCGCGAAGCGGTTTTGAAAAGCTGTACAATAAAAGCGCAAATAGTAAAAACTGACGAACTCGAAAAAAGCGAGCGAATGCTGCTTAATATGGGCCATACTTTTGGTCATGCCTTCGAAGTTGCCTCTGGGTATTCTGGAAACCTGCTGCATGGTGAAGCAGTTGCTATTGGTATTGTTATCGCTATTGACTTATCTGTTAGAATGGGGCTGTGCTCTAAAAATGATCTCAATAAAGTTCGCAACCACTTTCGCGAGATTGGACTGCCGATAGGTTTAAAAGAAATAGCCGCGGGGAATTGGTCTGCGGAAGGGTTGATCAAAAATATGCTACAGGATAAAAAGGCGGAAGCGGGTAATTTAGCTTTTATTCTATCTGGAGGAATCGGCAATTCCCTGGTAAGTCGCGAAGTTAGCCACAAGGACTTGATGGAAATACTTACTTGTTACTTGAACGTTTGAAAACCAAAAATTGTTTCTGGCATATTCATAAGAACATTCTTAAATGACAATTAATTTCAGTTACAAGTCATCTGCTTTCCCTGGTTTTTTAACCTATTTGCTGTATTTCTATCAAAGGTACATTCGTACCACAGAAACTTAACTTTCCATTTAATTGATGAAACGGAAAATCTATGGTTACCACAATAATAGCTATCACTGTTTTATTAGTACTCTCAGCTTTTTTTTCGGGGTCTGAAACTGCGCTTACTGCTGCATCTAGGCCTGTTATGCATCAGATGGAAAGCTCAGGTGAACCAAGAGCTGCAATAGTTAATGCACTGCACCAAAATAAGGACCGCCTAATAGGAGCACTACTTTTAGGAAATAATTTAATTAATATCCTTGCTTCAGCATTAGCAACTAGCATGTTAATACAGGTGTTCGGTGAAGCCGGCGTTCTCTTTGCGACTTTGGCAATGACCCTACTAATATTAGTTTTTGCCGAAGTACTGCCTAAAACATATATGATCCGAAACGCAAACCGCATGGCGCTTACTGTAGCTCCAGCTGTAAAAATTGTCGTGCTCATTCTAGGGCCTATTACTCAGGCTATTACCCTAATAGTCAACATAGTACTCCATATGTTAGGAGCTAGAAAAAGTCCAAGCTCAGCGACTGGCGAGAACGAAGAAGAACTGCGTGGTGCAATTGAATTACATAACGGCGAAAAAAATGGAACCCGTCAAGAAAAGGCTATGCTGCGAAGTGTTCTAGATTTATCAGACGTTTGGGTAGGTGAAATTATGGTTCACAGAAAGTCAGTAAATACGATAGACGCAAATCAACCGGCAATTTCAATATTAGATGAAACGCTTGATAGTCCTTTTACACGTCTACCAATCTGGAAAGATAACCCTGATAACATTATTGGAGTTCTTCATGCAAAGGCATTATTTAGGGAACTCAAGGAAAAAGAACACGACACGTCAAATGTAGACCTGACAGCTGTTGCAACCAAACCTTGGTTTATTCCTGAACAAACCGATCTATTAGAGCAGTTGGAGGCTTTCCAGCAAAGACGCGAACACTTTGCCTTCGTGGTAGATGAATATGGAGCATGGATGGGAATTGTCACTTTAGAAGATATTATTGAAGAAATAGTAGGAGCAATTGAAGATGAACACGATATTTATGTTTCTAGCTTTACGCCGCAACCTGATGGAAGCTACTTAGTAAATGGAGCCGTAACTATTAGAGATCTTAACCGAGCATGCGATTGGTCACTTCCGGATGATCAAGCAGCAACTATCGCTGGCCTAGTGCAACATGAATCTCGTCGAATCCCTGAAGTAGGACAGAGCTTCATTTTCCATAATTTTCGCTTTGATATCCTTAAGCGACAGCGCAATCAAATTACGTCTATTAGGATCACTCCACAATCCATTAACAAAAAAGAAGTTAACTGATAAAATTAAACCTTCTTTTCTCGTAAGCAAGTTAAAGCTTTCACTAACAACACGGGATAGGAGGTAAATTTTCAACGATCACTGGAAACAAAAAGGGAAAAAATGTCTTTTTCAAAAGCTAAACCACGTAAGCAGATACACTCTCGAAACATAGTCTGCCATGGCTATCTTCGTGAAGATGGCCTTTGGGATATTGAAGGCAGCATCTTAGACACCAAGACTTATTTCTTTGAGAATATAGATAGAGATGGGATTGCTCCGGGGGAGCCTATACACCACATGACTATACGTTTAACAGTAGATAACAACCTAGTCATCCGATCTATTGAAGCTAACACATCTAGCAGCCCTTACCTAATATGCCCCGATGCTGTTAAAGTTTATTCTAAGCTAAAAGGACTCCAGATTGGTCCCGGATGGCGCCGTGAAATGAAGAAGCGAATTGGTGCGTCAAATGGCTGCACCCATATTTCAGATCTGATTGTCGGCCCACTCGCAGTAACCGCCTATCAAACCATTATACCAAAAATACAGAAAAAAAGTGGGAAAACACAGAAATCAAGGAAAAAGCCACTTCACATTAACAGATGCCATGCGTTAAAAGATAGCAGTCCGATA
>MDTE01130261.1_pt1 | contig 14549 bp, 14 predicted proteins | sample 811231 | NCBI WGS metagenome assembly MDTE01 (sample SAMN05326651, study PRJNA326480) | marine metagenome | isolation source: seawater | place: Indian Ocean: Red Sea | collected 2010 | reverse complement strand
TTCTTTAAGTGTTATATGAATTTTAGCTTTGTATGCCATTAAGACTTCCCCCGAACAGTAAGGTCAGCTTTTGTATTGCTAAGTTCTTCTATATTAGTTTCTTGAAGTATTCCTAAGCGTTGTGCTACTTCACGATAAGCTTCTGCAATATTCCCAAGGTCACGTCTGAATCTATCTTTATCGAGTTTTTTGTCAGATTCTATATCCCATAGTCTGCAGCTATCAGGGCTAATTTCATCTGCTAAGACTATACGCATTTCTTCTTCTTGCCAGAGACGACCATATTCTAATTTAAAGTCTATTAGCCTAATCCCAACTCCGAAAAACAAACCGGATAAAAAATCATTTATGCGAAGTGAGATTGATAGCATATCATCTATTTCGGAGGGATTTGCCCATCCAAAAGCAGTAATGTGTTCCTCTGAAATCATGGGGTCATTGAGTTCATCATTTTTAAAATAATACTCAACAATTGAACGAGGTAGGTTCGTACCTTCGGGGATATCTAGGCGTTTAGATATTGATCCTGCTGCAACATTACGAACTACTACCTCTACGGGAATAATTTCAACCTCACGAATAAGTTGTTCCCGCATATTTAGCCGCCGAATGAAGTGTGTTGGCACACCAATTTCAGAAAGACGTGTGAATAAATATTCAGATATACGATTATTTAATACACCCTTTCCGTCAATCACTCCTTTTTTCTCGTTATTAAAAGCGGTGGCATCGTCTTTAAAATATTGAACAAGTAACCCAGGTTCAGGTCCTTCATAAAGCACTTTTGCCTTTCCTTCATATATACGCCTACGACGGGACATGTTGGTACTCCGAAAAGAAATTAATTCTTAAAGCTAAAATAACTGTTCACTAATTCATAGAATCGACTATGAAAAGATAGTCTTTTCATACCTTTAAGACAATCTTTCTAAAGTATTATAAGAAAGTGCCATTTTTTAAAGCAATTTATTTACTCTAAATTAATTTTATAGAATGGGTTTGTTCCTGGCTGGTCTTGACAAAAAAGAAAAATAGGCGAGGAACTAGAACTTATTTCAGGAAGTCCGATTATTGCAGAACATAACGTCCCATAACCGTTAGATTTGTCTATACATATGGAGGTATCCTCTGAGTTTTGTTCCACATGTTTTCTTTTGTCAGAAAGCAAGCTCTCCCATGAAAAAATATTCTCTATATCAAAGTCTGGGGGTTCAGCTACAGAGAAACGTGATAGATGTCGATATATTCTTGGGCAGGATTTATCATTTAAGTCTTTATTAGTAATCATCGAAAATCCTTCCGGAATAGGGACTGATCTTATTTTCTTCTTTTCATCGTTACAAATCCAGAAAGATGATTGAGAATCAGCTATAATCAAGTTAAATGGACTATAGGATTCAGGGTTTATATATATTAGTGCTTTTGCTGCTTCATATGCTGTTGCATGGTCAAGGGCCTCTAAAACTAGTTCTCCACGACTTCTTTTATTATCTGAGGGGCCAAGACTGTTTGGCCGATTAAGAATTGTGGCAATAACTCCATCATCATTTATCCCTAGCCAAGTACCTCCAGCTAGTTTGTCCTTGCCACCAACAATCTGCGGCCGATCTGGCCAATGCCGACCTGGAGGAAGCCATTGTCGGTGTGCCATTTCATCACGATTTGCTGCAATAATTAATGGCCAACGATGTTTTGGTCTATTAAGAATAACGGCGGTACACATTAAAAAAAAACATAATTAAATTTTTCCGTATAAATATTTTATTTTTGTACAAATTAAGGTATTTACAAATTAGCTACCTAACATCATATATTCTTTTGATGTGCTTGTACGTCTAGTTGAATTATCATTTTTAACTGTAAGTATATACTGTTTTAAAAGGGAAGAGAAAGTAATGACAACATTTGACGACCGTAAAAGGGCTGAAGAGGCTCGCTTTAAGCATGATCAAGAGTTCCAATTTAAGGTCACCGCACGGCGTAATAAATTACTTGGGCATTGGGCTGCTGAACAAATGGGTATGAGCCCTGATGAGGCTTCAGCATACGCAACCTCAGTCATAAAGGCTGATTTTGAGGAGGCTGGTGATGCTGATGTCGTAAGAAAGGTGCTCGCTGATTTATCTGATAACAATGTTGATTGTGATGAAAATAAACTAAGGGAAGAAATGGAGAGGTTATTGGTTGAGGCAGAATCTCAGTTAAATAACGAGTAAAAAATCATTTGGTTATTCAAAATAGGATAAATATCTTACTTTATACCTTAATGGTCAATAAACTCTCCTGCGGATGAATTTAGCGGTTTGTATGTATTTTTAGTATCGACCCACTGTGACACCTCCATCAACAATGATTGTTTGGCCTGTTAAATAACGTGCGCCGTTCGAGCACATAAATACTATAACATCAGCCATTTCATCTGCTTCACCAATCCTTCCGAGTGGAATATACTCTGCAGCCTTTTCTAAACCTTCTGGCCCTAAAGAATGAACCGTTGATAGTGCTTGTGCTGTTCTAATAAAGCCTGGTGCTAATCCATTTACACGTATTCCATGACTTCCAAGATCACAGGCTAATCCCCTTACTAGCCCTACAACCCCACTTTTGGCCGCATTGTATTGTACGTGGTCATGCCAGCCATAAGTTGTACCCATAACTGAAGATACACATACTATTGATCCGCAAGAGGCTCTCTTCATTCCTGGGGTCACTGCTCTTACAAGTCGAAACTCTCCTGTGAGGTCAACATCGAGTGTATGTGCCCATTTTTCATCCGACATGTCATCGAATAGGACTTTATGGGCAATTCCAGCATTTGCTATAGCAGCTGCAAAAGGTTGATTGTGTGACTTCTCAACTGAATTAACAACACTGGAAACATTCTCACTGCTCGTAACGTCAAGAAAATGAAATTCTGCTGAGCCTCCTTGAGTAATTATTTCTTCTTTTACAGCCTCTCCCTCATTTTCAAGTATATCAGTTACTACAACGTGCCATCCTGCCTTGCCAAAAGCTAATGCAGTTGCTTTTCCAATACCAATACCTGATCCAGTGATAATAACCATCTTTTTTTCAGTCATAAGTATGTTCCTATAAGGTTATGTTAATTTATCTAAGTTAGTGAGAATGACATAAGTAGATTTTATAGTTTTAAACCATTATATCACCAGAATTAGGATTCAGTGTTTGACCGACAAAGGCAGCAGATAGAGGTGAGGCTAAAAATACTGCAGTTTCTGCAATCTCTGAAGGTTCAGCAAAACGTCCCAAAGGGAGTTGAGAAGCCTTTGCTTGCAACCAATCATCTGAAATAGAATCAAATATTGGTGTTCGGGTTGCCCCGGGTGCAATGGCAAAAATCCGCACCCCTGTTTTGGAGAATTCACGTGCCATAGAACGCGTTAAACCAATAATGCCTGACTTTGCAGCAGCATAATGGGCTAATTCAATCGCTCCTAAATATCCTAATTGGGATGCTGTGTTGATAATGACCCCATCACCTGAACTAAGCATTTTGGGCAATACAGTTTGTGCACACAAAAACATACCACGCATATGAACTGCAATCATATGGTCAAAGTCATCAATTGTTATATCTAGAAAGGGTTTTTGTTGCGCATGACCAGCATTATTACATAGAAGTGTGCAGGGTCCAAAATTTTCTTCACAATGATTAAAGATTTCTCTCACATCTTTTGTTTGGGAGACATCTGCTTTTACTGGTGTGGCTTTCCCTCCAGCAGTTTTAATATCATCAGCTGTTTTTGAAGCACTTTGATAGTCAATGTCGGCAGCTACAATTGGGATACTTTCTTGAGCTAAGCGTGTTGCCATTGCGTATCCAATACCGCTTCCCGCACCAGTGACAACAGCGATATGATTATTAAGAGGCATTCCAACTTTCATATTCTTTTTCTCCTATAGTTTTTATTTCGCCGCTGTTTACCTTTAGATTCTTCAAATACTCGCTTGAAGATAGTGTTTACATTTTTCAGATATGGGTCTGACTGAAATAGCTTATGGATTTGTGTTTTCGATAAACGTTTGTATACATCTGGCTCTCTGTTCAAGTAATCTTCGAATGCTCCTCCGTTCTTCCAAACATTATTAGATGTTCGTTGAACTATTTTGTATGCTTTTTCTCGGCTCATTCCTGATTCTACTAATGCTAACATAATTTTTTGGCTGTAAATCAAACCACCTAAACGTTCCATATTTGCATGCATATTTTGAGGATAAACCACTAAATTTTGTATGACATCAGCAAGACGGACGAGGGCAAAATCTAATGCTATTGAAGCATCTGGTGAAAAAACCCGCTCTACCGAAGAATGTGAAATATCTCGCTCATGCCAAAGAGCTATATTTTCTAAGGAGGGTATGACCGATGCCCTTACAATTCTTGCGAGGCCAGTTAGGTTTTCTGTCAAAATTGGATTGCGTTTGTGAGGCATCGCTGATGAACCTTTCTGCCCTTCAGCAAAAAATTCTTCTGCCTCTCTCACTTCAGTCCTTTGTAAGTGCCTTATCTCTATAGCGAGTCTTTCTACAGAGCCAGCTATTACTCCAAGAGTTGAGAACCAGGCAGCATGTCGATCTCTAGGGATAATTTGTGTTGAAACTGGTTCTGGTTTCAGTCCCAAGCATTTTGCAACATGCTTTTCTACCTTATAATTAACACTTGAATATGTCCCGACAGGTCCTGAAATAGCACAGGTAGCTATTTCATTACGGGCCTGTATTAATCTTGAATAATTTCTTCTAAATTCGGCATAATGACCTGCAAGTTTTAATCCAAAGGTTGTTGGTTCTGCGTGAATACCATGACTTCGTCCTACGCAAATTGTATTTTTGTGTTCATATGCACGATTTTTTAATGAGCTAAGGACAGAATCCAAGTCTTTAATAAGTATATCAGTTGCTTGAGTCATTTGAACTGCAAGACATGTGTCTAATACATCGGAGGATGTTAGCCCTTGATGCACAAATCTAGAATTTTCACCAACATAGGTAGCCAAATTTGTTAAGAAAGCAATTACATCGTGTCTTGTCTTTCTTTCTATTTTCTCAATTCTTTTTGAGTCTACAATTTTTGACATAGATATATTGCCAGCACGTTTCATATCGGTAAGTGCTTTTTGCGGTGCTAGTCCAAGTTTGACTTGGGATTCTAGGGCATAAAGTTCTATATCGAACCAGATCTTATAACGGTTTTCTGGTGCCCAGATTTTTTCCATTTGTTGACGAGAGTATCTAGGTATCACTTCTTTTCAGGCTTTCATATAAATTTTAAAAAATTATTGGTTTATTTTATAGTTTCTCAAATGTCTTGATTTAAAGATTACTAATTTAAGTAGAATTAATTCTATCTCTTTGCATGAGTTTTTTCATATTTATTCTGCCGCTTTAGTCTTGATACCAGTGGTAAAATTGGAAAATATTCCTTTAAAATTCTTTTGTTCTGGTGGTCTATATGTCATTGCTTTTGAAGTTTTCTTTCCAAGTTCAACCATTACTTCTGCTTGTTTAGTTGCACAAACTACTCCATCAAGAACTGGCACCTCAAGCTCATCCTCAAGTTCCTGAGCAAATGCAGCAAAGCCCGCACACCCTAAACAGACAGCCTCTGCACCACCTTCTTTAACAGCACGACGAACTTCATTACGTAATTTTTCTATTGAAGCGGTTGGATTATTCTCTATATCGAGAACATATAGGGGAGTACAATAAATATCTGTACATTTGTGACTCATCCCATAACCTCTAACCATTTCTTCTAGCATCATATGAATTCTCGGAATAACCGTAACAATTGCAAAGCGTCCTGCTAACATCGAGGCCATATATAAACTAGCTTCTGCGATACCGATAACTGGTTTGGTAGTTAGCTCCCGTCCTGCATGAAGGCCAGGGTCACCATAGCAGGCGATAACATATGCATCGATATTCTCATTTTCTCCTTTTCGTATTTCGTCCAGCACACCTGTGGCAGCAACATATTCATCATAGTAGCTCTCTATTGAGGCAGGGCCAAAATCTGGGCTAACAGCGATTATTTCTGTGCTTTCACGTGCCACCATTTTAGCGGCATCAGCAATACCTTGTGTCATCTGCAATGTAGTATTCGGATTAATTACTTTTATTCTCATACCATCAGATCCTTTAATTTTTTAACTGGAGTTTCTTACGCACTTTTTCCGTTGCTGTTATATCAACGTCTCCATCTTTATTTAAAATTACTCCATATTCTTTTTTTGCTGTGTTGGTTGAAACAAATCCATCTGCAATATCGCTTTTTACTTGTTGTGGATTGCGTTGCAAAGGATTCCCATAACCTCCACCACAGGTTCCCGTCAATGTAATGCTTTCTCCAGCTTGAACGGCTCGATTAGGCATCATTGATGGAAGGGCTATTTTTGTAGTGTCATTTTTATGCAATACTACTTTGGCAGGTTTTCCTCTTTTTCCTCCAGCATAGCCCCATGGCTTGAAAGCATGGCCGTCCCCTTCTATTGAAATAAAGCTATCTTCTAAAAAAGTAACTTCCCTAATAGAACCTATACCTCCGCGCCACTTTCCAGATGAGCTTGAATCATTGCGTAGCTCGTATCTACTAACACGTAGAGGAAGATGTGATTCAATATCCTCTATTGGATTATTTCTTGTGTTAGCATAAAGAGTATCTACTGCATCCATTGCATCTTTACCATAACGTCCGCCATAAGACCCTTCATGTATATCCATATGAACCCAGTGGCTACCTTCTTTGAGACCACTGAAGGCAACTACCTTAAGGTTTCCAACTCCAGCACTTACTTTATTTGGAACTGCCTTGGAAAGTGCTTTCATAAGAGTGTCAGCGACAATATTACCCGAAACAAATCTAGCTATAGTAGGTGCTGGGAATTTTGGATTTGCCAAAGTACCTTCTGGTGCAATAATATTTATTGGTCTGATGAGTCCACTATTTTGGGGTATATGTCCATATCTCGTACTATCTAGTAGTATTGAACGAATAGTGAGCCATATAGCACAATCAACTGTCCCTTCTAGGGGCATATTAATAGGTCGATCATCACATTGGAGAGATGTGCCGCTCAAGTCAACTGTCATATTGCTCCCATTTACTAAGACCTCTACAGCAATTTTATAATGACGGCGGTCAGGGTCATCTAAGAATCCATCTACGTGGCCTTCAGCTTGATAGGAACCGTCTGGCAAGTCAGAAATTGCACTTCGCATAAGTCTTTCCGAGTAGCTCATCAGTTCTTCTGATGCGGCCTCCACAGTTTTTTGTCCATAACTTTCAATCAGTTCTAGGTAACGCTCTGCACCTATTCTGCAAGCAGCAATTTGTGCTTCCATGTCTCCAACAACTAAATCTGGAGCTCTGATATTATCATGAAGAAATTGCCACATTGGTTGATTTCTTTTACCTTTATCATAAACCTTTAATGCTTTGAATTGTAAACCTTCAGCATAGGCATCCATTGCATCAACAATGCCGCAACTTCCTGGGCTTAGAGCTCCAATATCTAAATGATGTGCTGTTGTTACTGAAAACCCAGCCAATTTATTTTTATAAAATACTGGAACAAGAAATGCTACATCTGGTCCATGACTTGCACCATGATAGGCTGAGTTATGAATGATCACGTCTCCCGGGTTTATTTTTTCACCTCGACCTGATAGTAATTTTTTAACCCCTCTCACATACCCTGGAATCGGCCCACTTTGTAGTGGGGTGCTATGCCGTGATTCACAAAGTTGCTGACATTTATTATCTATAATTGCAGCACCGAAGTCTTCTGACTCTCTAATGATGCTGGAGTAGGACATCCGCATAAGTTTATAGCCCATCTCAATAGCTATATTCTCCAATGCTCCTTGAATAACATTTGCAGTTACAGGATCTATGGACCCTTTCCGGGTTGATTGAGTGTTTCGTTTAGTGTTGGCTGTGTGTTTTTTATTTTGTTTTGTCATTTTTTCAGCCTCACTTGGGATTAATCTTTGTAAGTATAAGGTTTGCACTTTTGTCTGCTTTTGCTGTCCAGTTAGGTGGCACTACTGTAGTTGTATCTTTCTGCAAAATGATTGCAGGCCCTCTCACTATTTTATCTATTGGCAGACAATTTCGGTCATAAAATTTTGTATCTATAGTTTTTAGTTTTTTGTTTATTCGGAAGACAGTAGGAGCTATTTTTATTATGGCTGCATTTATTGTCCCTTTCTTTTTAACTTTAGGAGCGGATATTTTGGGCATTATTCCTACTCCTGTTAGGCGAATATTTACAATTTCGATTGGGCTATCAGCAAAAAAATGTCCATATTCTTGTTGATGCTGTTTATGAAATGCAGACCAGACTTTCTCAATATTTTTTTTGTTTAGTATTCCATCAGAAATTGGAACTCTTAACTCATATCCTTGCCCAACATAACGCAAGTCGCCAAAGCGAAATTGTTTGACTTTACTGGCACTAATTCCATCAGCCTTATATTGTTCAAATAAGGATTGTGATAACTCTTTAAAATCTCGGTTTAATCGTTTTAAATCTAACTTATTATTGACCTGAAATTCAGTTTTTATTTGATCATATTTAAGATCTGTTGTGAGAAGACCTTCTGCGGATGTGATACCTGGGTATGGTGGGATTATTACTTCAGGGATGTTTAACATATCCGCAACTTCTGCACCATGGAGAGGGCCTGCTCCTCCAAAGGAGACTAGAGAAAATTCTCTTGGATCAAGACCTTTTTGTACAGTTTTTGCCCTTATTGCATTGGCCATATTTGAGTTGATTATGGTTAGGATTCCCTCAGCCGCTTCATTTTTTTTAATCCCCAGTTCTTTTGCAAGACTATTAATAACTTTATCAGCTATTGTTCGGTCAAGCCGCATTTCACCGCCAAGAAAATTTTCAGGATCAAGTCTTCCTAATGACAAGTTAGCATCGGTAACAGTTGGTAATTTTCCTCCACGCAGATAACATGCAGGACCCGGCTTTGAACCAGAGCTTTTGGGTCCAACCTTAAATGCTCCTCCTTTGTCTACATGTGCAATTGATCCTCCTCCTGCACCTATAGTTCCAATATCAATCATTGGTACAAGAACAGGGTAACCTCCAATCCATGTATCTCTTGATGTAGCCTCACTGTATTGCCCATCTATTACAATGCCTATATCAGCACTTGTACCTCCCACATCGAACGTAATTACCTTCCTCTTTGCCGCACGTGCCGCAGACCATGCTCCGCCCAGAACTCCTGCAGCTGGACCCGAAAGTAAAGTTATAACTGGTAGATCAGAAACTGTTTGAGCAGTTGCGACGCCACCATTTGAACCCATAATATGAAGGTCTGCATTTAGCCCAGATTTTTTTAGTCTTTGTTCAAGCATTTGAACATAATCACGAACTTTTGGGCCAATGAAGGCATTCATTGCTGCAGTTGTAAAACGTTCAAACTCTCTAAATTGAGGTGCAACTTTTGCAGATGTAGTTACAAATGCCTCTGGATAAATTTCATTAATGATTTTCTTAGCTGCTTCTTCATGATTAGGGTTGATGTATGAAAATAGAAAACAAACAGCGATAGATTTGATGCCTCTCTTTTTAAACTCTTTAGCAGCCTTTTTCACTCCTAGTTGATCTAGTTCTGTAAGAACTTTGCCATCGGGAGGGGTAATCCGTTCTTTGACAGTAAGTCGATTTCGTCTGGCTACGAGAGGTTGGGATTGCCATGGTATATCTTGCATTATAGAATAATTCTCAGGCCTTTGATGACGGCCAATGTGCAATATATCTCTATAGCCTTGATTGGTTATCATTCCAGTCTCTGACCCTTCATACTCAAGAACGGCGTTAGTAGCTATAGTAGTTCCATGGAAAACATGATCTATCTGATTTGCTAACACATTTGAATACTTACAAAGTTCAAGAATACCTCTAGTCACTCCAACAGAAGGATCATCAGGTGTGGTTGGCACTTTATGGATATGTGTATTCTTTGTACCCGTATCGGTGATAATAAGATCAGTGAATGTTCCACCAACGTCTACGCCAATTAACTTCATACTTTCAGCTCACTTTTGATTTTAGTCCTAGTTTATTTATTCAAGGCTATAGTATTTCTAATACATAAAATACTCGTCAAGAAGATAAAATTAAATTTTAATTAATCATATCTTTTATGTGTAAATATATAATATATCTTACAACATCTTTATATAACTATGACTTTAATAATTTAATTATAGCTGTTAGCGGAGAAATATCATGAGTGAAGAGAAACGGGTTCTAGTAATTGTACCATTTGCCTTTGACGAAAGTGGAATTGGTAATAGAGAGGCTCAACTAGAGGCTGTTGAGTTAGGGGGAGATATAGTTTTTGAATTTAAAGGTGTTAAGGCAGGACCAGCAATCTTAGATAGTCACCATGACGCTGTTTTAGGAGATATGGCTCTATTTGAGGTTGGTATTGAGGCACAAAACGAGGGTTATGATGCTGTCTGCATTGATACGATGAGTGATTCAGGTGTGAATGCACTTCGTTCTGTTCTTGATATTCCAGTTATAGGCCCTGGTCGTGCTTCTTATTGCACAGCACTTATGCTTGGTGACAAATTCTCCGTTGTGACTCAATGGGATGGATGGAAGCCATTGTATAAAAAAGGTGTAAAAGAAGCTGGATTAGAGGATAAGTTAGCCTCTATTCGCTCTATAAATGTTCTTCCAGATCCAGAAAACCTTTTAGGAGGAAAAGAAGAGGTAGTTTTCCCCAAATTAGTTAGTGCTGCAATGGCAGCAATAGAGGAGGACGGTGCAGAGGTTATTTTGCTAGGTTCAACAACGATGCACCAAGCAGCTGGTCATATTGCAGAAAATATTCCAGTTCCCTTAATTAATCCTGGTCCGTTAACATATAAATTAGCTGAATTTTATTTAGGTCTTGGTATTTCTCAGAGTAGAAAATGTTATCCTAGTCCTGCATTTCCAAACAATGAGATGGTACACGCAATGATGGATGGAGCGAAGGCCGCAGCTATAAATAAAGCTAATTTTGACAAGTAATTTTTACTAATTGGTTTTTTTAATATGGGTGGATTGTGTTAGATGGGTGAGTGTAGAGATTCATTCTCTATGACCATCCTCCATCTACAGGTATTATTTGACCAGTTATAAAATCCCCCCCTGAAGAGGCAAGAAATGCAATCAAAGATGCTACCTCTTTTGGTTGTCCGAGGCGACCGAGAGGAATATTACTTATAATTTTTCTTTTGATGGAATCATCTGCTAGTAAGGATTCAGGGAAATAGCTCGGGCTTTCAATGTAATTTGGTGCAACTGCATTAACCTGTATATTATATTTAGCAAGTTCTCTCGATAAAGATAATGTAAGTGCATTTGCTGCGCCACGTGCAGTTGCATACATAGAGTAATTTGCCAAGCCTCTGATGGGTGCAGCAGAGGTGACTAATATAATTTTCCCGCTATTTTGGTCTTTCATTACTGGGACAACTGAAGCAACGGCTTCATAGGGTCGCATTACCAAAAATTTAAGCCCTTTTCCTAAGTTTTCTAAATCACATTGTTCAACCTTACTTTTAATTGCTGGAAACGAATCATTAGAAATTAATGTGTCAATTTTTCCAAATAATTCTAATGTGGTTTCAGCAATCTTTAATGGTTCTTGATACGACAAGGGGATAAAGCCTGGGTATTTTTTTGCAAAATCATTAAGATGTTTTTTGTTTTTAAAACTTTCATCATGACATATAACCTTTGCCCCTAGATCATTGAGACTAGTTGCAGCCGCTGGTCCAATAAATTTTTTGACATTCATAACAATCGCAATTTTACCGCTAAGGTTTATTAATTTAGAAGTTCTTTCCAATTTTTTACCCCTCATACGATCAATTAAAGTGTATTTGGATTCTGGGTCATTTAATTTCAGCTAGTCAGTCTAATGTATATGGTGGCTTAGTATAGCCACACTTAGAAACAGTAAAGATCTCATATCCTGTTTTAGTAACGGCAATAGTGTGTTCAAACTGTGCTGAAAGAGATCTATCTTTAGTTACTGCTGTCCATCCATCTTTTAGAAGTTTAACTTCGAACCCTCCTAGGTTGAGCATTGGTTCTATTGTAAAAAACATTCCAGATTCCAAGACTATTCCTTCGCCTGGATTCCCATAATGTAGTATATTTGGAGCGTCGTGAAATATTTGGCCAACTCCGTGACCACAAAAATCTCTCACTATAGAGCATCGATGTTTCTCTGCATAAGATTGAATTGAATATCCTATATCTCCTAATGTAGCACCTGGTTTAACTACTTCTATACCCTTCATCATTGCCTCATATGTAACGTCAATAAGCCGAAGAGCTTTTCGTGAAGGTTTCCCCACTGGATACATGCGGCTAGAATCACCGTGCCAACCGTCTAATGTTGGTGTTACGTCAATATTAATTATGTCCCCGTTCTTTAATTTTTTGTCACTTGGAATGCCATGGCAAACAACATGGTTAATAGATGTACATATAGACTTTGGAAAGCCTCTATAGCCTAATGGTGCACTAATTCCATTATGGTCACTGATGAAATTATGGCAGAGTTTATCTAGTTCATCAGTAGTAACACCTGGTTTTACAAAGGGTGTGATATAGTCAAGTGTCATTGCCGCAAGTTTTCCTGCTTTACGCATTGCTACAAAATCTTGTTCCTGATGTAATTTAATTGTTCTTTGATTCATATTTGTTGCTCAATAGATATATTCATATTGAATTTAGACTTAATATTAATAGGATTCAATGATAGGTATTTGTCTATTGAATTTTAGTCCTAATGTATTTACATCGCATGTATAACAAAGAGTATTAACCCCAGCCTTTATGGCACTTAGGAAGCTTTTATAGTACATTGGATCAATATCCTTTGCTATTCTAAATTTACAACAATCGTTTCTCTGAACTAAATAAAGCATATAGGCCTTGCTTCCGTTCCGGACTATATCTTCTAACTCATTTAAATGTTTAGTTCCTCTAGCAGTTCGAGAATCAGGAAATTCTGCAAAACTCTCTCTACGTAAAGTAACATTCTTTACTTCAACATAAGCTGGCTTTAAATTCTCAGATTTCAAAAGAAAATCAATTCGTGAATTTCGAGTTCCATATTTCACCTCCCGTCTAATTTCCGTATATCCTTTTAGTTGATGGACATTCCCATTTGTAAGGGCCTCAAATGCAAGATAATTAGGGGAATGAGTATTAACTCCTACTAGCCCTGATTTTCCTGTACTAATCCTCACTAATTCCCATGAATATTTAAGTTTTCTTTTTGGATTATCAGAAACTGACAGCCATGTTTCAGAACCTGGTTTATCAAGTCCCAGCATTGACCCAGGGTTTGCAACATGGGCTGTTATGGTTTCTCCATTTTCAAGCTCATGGTCTGATAAAAATCTTTTATATCTTCTTACAAGCTTACTACGGATAAGTGGCGATTTAAATTGCATGTTTTTGTATAGATTGAGTTTATATCAGCTCTATAACAACAACAATTTTGTGTAAAAGAGTCAAATAGTTGATTGGATTGTTTATATTTAACTGTTAATTCTAGAATATTATAATTTTATATTGTGAGGTCATATGTCAGAAGAGCAAGCTATTGTTCGATCAGCGTTGATAATTATTGGTAATGAAATTCTATCTGGGCGCACCCAAGACGCAAACTTAAATTATCTCGCAAAACAATTAACTGCTCTAGGCATACAATTATCAGAAGTTAGGGCTATACGTGATGATATGGAAGAAATTGTTAGTTCTGTAAACTCTTTACGTAAACGCTATGATTATGTCTTTACTACTGGAGGTATTGGGCCAACTCATGATGATATAACTTGTGAATCTATAGCTAAAGCTTTTGGAAGAAAGTATGTATTAAATTTGAAAGCAAAAAAAATTCTTGAGGATTATTATGATGGGTCAAGTAATAAGCTTAATGAGGCTAGGTTAAGAATGGCACATACACCAGAAGGAGCACTTCTTGTTGATAATCCGATTAGTAAGGCACCTGGATTCATTGTAGAAAATGTTATTGTTCTTGCAGGAATTCCAGCTGTAATGCGAGCTATGTTTGAGAGTGTGGCACCTACCCTTAGAACAGGGAGAAGAATTTTATCAAAATCTATATCAGTAATGACTGGAGAGGGTGATATAGCTAGTGTGTTAACCGATATCCAACTTAAATGGGATTCTGTAGAGATAGGTAGTTACCCCTTTGTGAAGGATGGTAATTATGGTACTTCGCTAGTGCTAAGATCTAGCAATATAAAAATTCTTGAACTTGCATATGAGGAACTTCTACAAAACATGGATCAAATATCAGTTTTATACGAGGTTGAAGATTAAAAAGCTAAATAGTATAAAAATACTTAAGAAAATAAGTCTTAAAAAAAGAGAAGGGGAGCATTCGATTCGCTCCCCTTCCTTGTCTCTAGCACCATTTATGTAGTGCTCAAAACAGTAAATTATATGTCTATGATAAGC
>MDTE01099562.1_pt1 | contig 14551 bp, 12 predicted proteins | sample 811231 | NCBI WGS metagenome assembly MDTE01 (sample SAMN05326651, study PRJNA326480) | marine metagenome | isolation source: seawater | place: Indian Ocean: Red Sea | collected 2010 | reverse complement strand
TTTTATTTTTTTACTCAATGAACGGGCAACAAAGGTAAGATTATTTTAGTATATATAACTACTAAATTTATAATATTATTTAGTCTTTTCTAATACTCTGTTATTGTAATAATTAGTAGGCAAAGAGATGATATAAAAATGAAATAATGCTGCAAATTCGACTCCAATCAAGTACCAGGGCCAATCTCCAATCAATAATGGATTATCTACAATTGGCTTAATGCATAAATACATATAATTAGCATCTATTAACCAATTTATAAATCCTATAATTGGTAATAGTAGCTGACTTTTAATAAATATTTTCCACCAAGAACCTATTCTTGGCTTCATACCTAGTACAATAGTTAAATAAAATGCAGATAAAATGATTCCACCATGAGAAATATAATATTCATAAAAGAGAAGTCCCTCTTTTCCCATTGTAAATTCGGGGGTCAAAAAAGAATGTAATGCACCAGAAATACCCCAATAAAAAAGTAACTCATATAATAATTGATGGCGATAAAACATAACTACACCTGATAATATTGCAGATAAACCACATAAATGCAACGGTAAGCTCGATTGAATATTCCATACATCTAAGTATATCCATAAGAAATGTCTCCCTATGGAATTTGAGATTAATAGGATACCAATAATTTTAGCTAATAATTCTCTGTTGAATTGATTCAATGCCTGACCTAGCCAGACAATAAAAAAAATTGTACCTAATGAAGCTAGACTTGCTTGCCACCATAACTTACTAAATGTTTCAATTATTTCATGATTAATCATATAAGGTCAATATACATATAAATGTATTTAATTATAAACCAAACTTTTGCTTCCCTATTTCTTTTTAACAAATTAAATTTATTAATTATTAAATGAGAGCAATTTGAATTTTATCTTTATAGGGATGGTGCTAGCAGCAATTGCGGTCTTGCTTGGATCTTTTGGTGCTCATGCACTAAAGGGCATGTTAGATGATTATGGAAAATCAATCTTTAATACTGCAACTCTATATCATATGTTTCATACATTTGCCATAATCATTCTTGGTATTCTAGAACAAATATTACCTAATCAATCTCTCAAAATACCTGGTTTCTTATTTTTTATTGGTATAATCTTATTCTCTGGAAGCTTATATTTGCTGTCTATAACACAAATAAAATGGCTCGGCATGATTACACCTATTGGAGGAACCTGCTTTCTTTTAGGCTGGATAATTCTTGCATATTATTTTATTTAATAATGATTGCAGAGAGGAGGGGATTTGAACCCCTGATGGATTTTCACCCATACACGCGTTCCAGGCGTGCACCTTAAGCCACTCGGACACCTCTCTAATTATATCAGTATGTATTATCTTGAAATATTTATTTAGATAATAATTAAAAATTATGCTAAAAAATACTATATATTATATTAATTAATTCAAAACCTTTCTATATCAATTAATATAGAATTTATATTTAGGTATCTGCATTTATAGAACAAAAATAATAAGCATGCTAAAACAAATTATAATTATTATTATACTTTTTCAAATATTAGTCGCATCAAACACTAATATGGGAACCATTATAACAGCTAAGGGTAATGCTTATATTATATATCCAAACAAAAAAATACCTCAATCGTTTGCCATACCTGGAAAAGTTATAAAAGATGGCGATATTGTTAGAACTCTAAATAATTCTTATATTGAAATTTTAACTGAAAATGAAAAAGTTAGATTAAAATTAGATAGCCTCACTCAACTATCTTTCAAACAACAAAAATTTGCACAAATCATTGAGCTTGAATATGGAAAAATTTTTGTAGAATCTCGAACACTAAAAGGAATTGATAGCTATATTAAAACAAATAATACAGATATTAAATTAAACAATAGTGAAATATGGTTACATTCAAATTATTCAAGAGATGATGAGCTATTTGTAATTGAAGGTGAAGTATTAGTAAAAAATAAAAATGATAGAGAACCTATGAAATTAAAAACAGGAGAAGCCATTCTTTCTAGTTCAGATGGTCGCTCCGAAATTTTTGGAATAAACTCTTCCATGCTTCCGGATAAAATTAATACTCGATTTATCCTAAATAAAAATGCCGAAAATAGCAATAATTTGGAATTAAATGAGCTAGATATCTTTTCACAAGACCTAATTCCAATGATACCTAATTATAAAAAACCAGTTAAAAAAGGAAGGTTTAACACAAGTGTTCAATTAGGATCATTAACGATTGAAAATAGTGCATATTCTAGCTTGACTTTAAATCCTCAATATATTAGCAATAACTTCAAATTTGAATATCAATTAGATCAATATTTTGCCTCAGATAGCTCTTTAAACTTAAATAATTTTGATAACATATATAATATTTTGTCACGAATAAATCAAATTGAATATATATCAAACAAAGAAACTTTTCATTTAAATATTGGTCAATTAAAAAATATCACATTTGGCTATGGATCATTATTAAAAAAATATACTAATTCTTTGGGGACACCAAGATTTCGTGATACTGGAATCAATTTAATTCTCCAATCAAAAAATAAAAATTACACTCTAAATTTCCTGGGGTCTAGCCTAAGAGAATTAAGTAACAGTGGTGGATTAGTAGGTTTATATTCAACCGCCATTATTTCTAAAAACATTCCTTTAAAAATTGGCCTAGGCTATGTTTATGATATAAATCAATTTTCAGATGTTAGTGATACAGTTTGGTCCAATATTTTAGAACCGTTTACAAGAAGTGTGTCTGGTTTTCAAATTAATTTGAGCTATGAAATTTATAACAGCTTTTCTTCAGGTATGCATCTATTTGGAGAATTTAGTACGCTAACTTATCCTGATACTTTAAGATTTATTAGGCAAGAAGAAATTAGTGTTTTTGATAATAATACCGCTGAGCAAGGTATTAATCGTACTGGGACATATAGTATTACAGGACCAGGGCTTAAAGTCAAGTTAGATCATTACAGGATTTTTTCTATAGCGCTAAACTTCTCTTCAGCGCTTCATATACCAAATTATTTCAATCAAACATACAATTTTGAAAAATCTCGATTATATAATTTCAATCTTGATGAAATAGAATCTCCATTGAATACATATAATGATTGGGTTGCAATGCTTACGAACTATTCAATTAAAGATGATACTTCAATGTTATACTTAGGCAAGGACATGTATGCTTTAATTGATCCAACAAAAAATGTTTATAATAAGATTGGTATTATAACTGATTATTCATACACTTTTAGAGAATATTATCAAATAAATCTTGATGCAGGGTATTATAAACAATTAGGCGATGCTGATTTCGTTGAATCTTTTTATACTTTTGGTTTAGATCTTTTAGTCAATGATAATGTATTAAAAAATATTTCTATATTAAAACTATCATTGAATCAATATTTTACTACCAAACATCTAGAATATGAATCTGATTTAGATAGTTCTGAGATTACTCTCTATAATGAAAATTTAGTTTTAGGAGCAAAAATTGGAATTAAAATTTTGAAAAATGTCTCTTTATTATTGAACGTAGAAAATCTATATTATGATAATAACTTTGATGGAATTACTGATAAGAATGGTACTAATGGTTTAGAAATAAAATATGATTTTTAATATGGATATTAAATTTATAGCATTTGCTTCAATTATGATGGGTATGAGCTTAGTTGGGTTATCTGTTGGATTTATTTTAGGATACTACTTCCAATTTCATTTTGAAACTTATTTTTGGGCATACTTATCTGCACCTTGCCTTGGCATTGGTAGTGGATTAATAATTTATGGCACATTAAAATCAAAGACGAATGAGTAGCAATAGTAATTTCCCTAACATTTCAGGTCTTTCTATTTTAAATGAGGCTAACAAAGAACTTATAAATGATTTGGATTGTATTATTGATGATCTAGGTAATGAGTTTGCACCTATTATATTAGAAGAACTACATAATAGATTAGAATTTATTATTAATAATTTTAATAATGAACTTAATCAATTAATCAAAAAATCATTTAAATCACATCATACTATTTATAATCAATTAGATACTATGATATCTACAAAAAAAAATATCTCGCTTGTAGCTAATAAAAATAATATAAAAAAAATTGAAATTGATGACTCTGTCCCTAGCTATCTACAAGGACTAGGATTAGAGAATGAAAAGCATACACGATAAACATTTAAATTTATATCATTTTGGAATTATAAAAAATAACCACTTAAGTTATCTACCTTTCTTATTTATAAAAAATAAGATTTGCGGGCCCTTAGCTCAGTTGGTTAGAGCAGCGGACTCATAATCCGTTTGTCCGGGGTTCAAGTCCCTGAGGGCCCACTCTAGAGCCCCTCCTTAATTGTGAGGGGCTCTTAGTTAAATAGATGCATTAATATGTCAAATTTTACTTAAACGATGATTATTAAACTTTATATTATAATATTTTTTTTAACATCACATCATTTAATTCCAACAGACTATTCTCCTGTTAAAGAAGAAGTAATTGAAGGCAGTGAAAAGTGGTGTCGCTTAAAGTGCAGCAAATATAAAGAAGAATACAAAAATAGTGATTTTGATTTTGAAAAAAATAAGTACCTATATACAGAACATCATTTATTAGATGTTTTGAATTTAACTTGGAATGGATCAGAGCATATGTGGTGTATTTGTATATCTGAATGTATGGACATAGAATATAATTACTGTTCAGATGAATACAAAAACTAATTAAAAATTTAAACTATCTTTGATTTTCCTCCTCGTCTTGGATCACTAAATCCATCTACATCACTAACGATATTTACACCACCAAAAAATAAGTTTTTTGTTTCAAATGCATTTAATTTCATATCTGAATGAATTTTTTCTCTATAAATATTGAATTTTGGCTCATAATTTAAAATATTACCTTCGATATGCATCCTAGGGGCAACAACTGCATCATGAAGATTCATTTTTTTTGAAATAATATTATTTATTACTTGGACTAAAGCAGACCGTATTCGATTGCTCCCGCCACTTCCTAATATTAAATAAGGAGTTTTATTCTTTAAAATAATTGTAGGAGAAATCATTGATGGTAATCTTTGTGTTTTTCTCCATTTGTGAAATCCTAAAGGATTTAAATCTTCTTCTCCCAGCATATTATTAAACATAATTCCTGTATTTTTTAATATATACCCACAACCTTCTCCATTAGTTGTCGTAATACTCGCACAATTCATATTGCTATCAATTATACTAACATGTGTGGTAGACCCTAAATCATTTTTTGAATTATCTATTATTTCATTTTTATTCAAATTATTATATTTATTTAGATAATTTGAAAATATTTTTTCTTCAAATAATTTATTAACTTCAAATTCTTCATTTGGATCTATACATATTTTATGCCTTGCGTAATTAGTAATACACATAGCCTTATAAATTTCTTCAAAAGAATTATTTTTGATATTACTTTGTTCAATTAGTTTCAAGAGAAAAATTATTAAACTACCACCTAAAGATGGTGCTGGATTTGAAAAAACATCTGCTCCTTTAAAATATGTATGAATTGGCTTTCTAACATAAACTTTATATTTTTTCAGTGCCTCTTGATTGATTAGCCCTCCATTTTTAAATGTTTCTGAAATTAAATTGGAAATTTCTCCATTGTAAAAAAAATTTGATCCATATCGGCCAATATTTTCAAGGAAGCTAGCGAAATCTGGATTCATAAACAAATCGCCTTCACCTAGCAACTTTCCTCTTGGAGCAAATAATTTTCTTCCTTCATCTGTATGTAAAAATATTGATTCTAATAGTTGAAAAATATATGCTTGTTGTTTATTTAATTTACTCCCATTCTTAGCTAGATTAATGGCTGGCTCTAATATAATATCTAATGGTAGTATGCCAAATTTTTTATGCACCTCAAGTAAGCCCAGTAGTGTTCCAGGGACTGCGGCAGCTCCTTTTCCAATATGAAACACCTGCTTTGAATCACCAAAATCAACTGTTGAATCAAAAAAATCTAACTCCTTTTTACCATCATTATAAGGAGTATTAACAAAAAAATCAAATACTACTGGACCTGTTTGTGGAGTAAAAAGCAACATTGCACCACCTCCTCCTACTCCTGTTAGAGCATACTCTGATGTCATAGATGTAAATACTGAACAAACTGCCGCATCAAATGCATTTCCACCTGCTTCTAAAATATCACATGCAGCTTTTGTAGCTTCAGTTGATCCTGTTGATACAATTCCTCTATTCATCTATAATTATTTAATTTAATAACTAAATTTCTAAAATTAAATTAATCATATTAATAATATCGAAAATATTTAACTCATTATTATAATCAATATCGGCAGCTAAAAACTGAGATGCAGTTAACTCAGTTTCACCTAAAATCGCATTTATAAGCATAATAACATCTAAAATATTAATATATCCATCATCATTACAGTCTCCTATTGTTAATAATAATGGGTCAATAAAATTAATTAGGGTTCTAATAGAAATTTCAGCTGCTTCTTTTGCTGTTTCCCAATTAATTTGACCGCCTACATGAATATGCCCACTTGCGAAACAAGGTGATTCAATATTTTCAATTTGAGACTCTTTATACCATACACCATGATAGCCTGCAAATTCGGATAAAAACATACCTGCATTAGTATTATCCAAATATGGTTCTAAACCTAAATTCGCATTCTCCACTTCATTAATTATTTCTGATATAGGCAAACTTGTATATCGAACAAAATAGCTATTAACTGTATTATCTGGTGGATTAGGAGTTGGTAATAGAGGTGCCGTATAATCTTCAATCCAATTTGTTCTATTAACTAAACGATTTTCTATTTCCCAACTTAAATCATTATAACCTCTGCTAAATGTAATAATTCCTACAGGCTTTACTTGTTCAACAATAGGCCAAAAATCCATAGAAAAGTCTTGATAGTCTACTTCTAAATCACCATATCCTTGACCACAATTATTACAATCTGGAGGATTGAACTCTGGGAAAAATGAAATTACATCAAAACCCAAATCTTCCCAATTTTCACCTTGCCATCCATTAGGGTTTAAATCAAGATTTTGACTAAAATGTCGCACCATTTCATTAGTGGGTGGCCAATATCCTGTAACTAAAATTTTAGGCCTATCTCTGTTCAAATAAATTCTGGCATTATGTTCATTTTCCAATGGCTTAATTGTTAAATTTTCATATGCTTGGACTGATTCTATTATAAAATCACCCTTAAAGTGCGAGCCTATGGGCTCAAAATATTCTAATGTTAAATTATTAGATTCAAATCGTCCTGACAAAAACTCATTTGGCTCATAACTAAGATAAGGGCCAGTATAAGTAGTATCATCTATTAGAACAAATAACATCGCACCTGAGGGTATACTCCAGTTGCTAAATAAAAGATACCCCTTGTAAATCTGATCAAGCTGAATTTTTAAACGCCAAACAATGCCATTAGGAGTAACCGTTGGTATTGCAATAGATTTAAAATTAACATCAATATAATATCTATCAACAGAAATATGAGCGCTATTTAATTCTATTTTATTAAATTTTAAACTATATGGCTTATAATCAGGTGAAACTTGAGCAAAGGATAGAGTAAGTAATAAAAATATAAATATATGTGTTTTATTATTCATTAGAAGATTCAAATTAATTAAAGATTTCTTCTTTACTAATATTCACAATTTTTCCATAGTCCTTTAATTTATCAATGTTAATTCGACTAGTATCAGTCACTATTGTAATGGCCATTGATTTATCAGATAAATGTTTTTTTTGAAATTCCGTAATATCCTTGAATGACATATTATTATAAAAACTTACCTCTAGTTTTCGAGGATCATCTGAATATCCTTGTTTTCTCCAGTTAGATACCATCTTAGGGAATCGTCTAAAACTTGGTCTACTAGAATTAATACTTTTTACTAAACCTGATGTGATTCTATTAATACGATCTGGTTTTTCAGGCATATTAAATGTGATCTCTCTAAACACTTGAATAGCCTCTAAGGTTTTATCAGTTTGACAGCCAATATAACCTCCAAAATATCCTTCTCTGCCATTATAGAATGGGGCTACATATCTTGCACCACAAGCATATGCTAATGATCTAAACTCTCTTATCTCTTGAAAAACTAAACTTCCCATGCCGCTACCAAAATATTTATTATACGCATTACTCAAAGAACGATCTTGTGATTCTATAATTTCTCCATTAATTGCAAAATAAATCTGACTTTGAACTGCTTCAGAGTCATTTAATAAATATACAATGTCTTCATCCCAAGTGCTCATTTCAAATTCTAAAGGAGAACTTGATTCGATAGGTTTTTCGGGTATTTTGATTCCATTTAAGATTGATTCGGAAACAATTTTAAAATCTAATCTACCTGTATAAAATATATCCATTTCATAATCCATTGCTGATTTAAAAAAGTTTATGTAATCAGAAGATTTCGAACTATTTATATCATCAACTGACATACGCCTTAGATAATAAGATTGATCACCCCATCTAGCGTAATCTCTTAATGCTCTACCAACAGTTGCTGCTTCTTTAGATTCTGTCTTACGAGTAGTTTTAGCATTTTCAACTAGCTTTTTAATTTTTTTATCATCACCTTGTACATTTGAAATGAATTCATTAACTAACTCTAGCGATTCATTAAATTTCTTATCAAAACCTTTTATATTTATTTCAAAATAATCTTTATTTGAATTAAATGAAATTGTAGTACCTATTTCTTGCAACCTGTTTTTGAATTGATTAAAACTATAATTCTCCGTACCTAACAAATTAAGCAATTCAGCTGTCTGCTCTAGTTCCGGAATTTTTGAATTACCAATACCATATTGCATTGTCATTGAAAAGATACTATTTATAGGGTTTGGGGAATAGTAAAAATGAATATTATCTGAAATCTCTGCATATTGTACATCTTTATCGAATTCAATAAATTGCAAATTTAAATTACTCTCCGGAATATTGTTAAATTCTAAAGCATAACTAGATTTTTCTTCAGAATTTTTTGGAGCAACAGGTTCAAAAGGAGGTTTGTCTAATTTATATTTTTTAGGTTTACCCATTTTTGAGTGAAGAGTTAAATAATCTTCACCAAAATATCTAGTTGCAACATCCATAACTTCTTCTTTTGTTATTTTCTCCAATGTATTCGGCCATTCTAGTATCTCTTCCCATGATTTATTTTTTCCATAAAGGTTAATTAAAGTAAATAATCTACCTTCCATATTTTCCATATTTTCTTCGTGCTCTCTAATCATAGTCAATTTAACTGCATTAAAAAAATCATCATCAAAATCACCTGATTTTAATTTTTGTATTTGCCCTACAACATGTTTTTCAGCTTTACTGATTGATTGTAATAGAAGTTTAGGCATAAAAAAGAAATTAGCTCCTCCAATATCCACATAATCCATATTGAATGCACCTGCTTGCATAATTTTTCCATCAACAACTAATTGATCAACTAGCCCCGTTTTAGATTCATTGGTAAGTAGTTGTTGACATAATATTAATGTCCCTTCATCTTTATGCCCTGATGGAACAGTTCTATATCCCATGATACCAACTTTGACTGGCGTCATTCGTTTTTTAACTATTTCTCTACCTGAGAATGGTTCTTCTTTGATTGATATTGGATCAGGGACTTTACCTGATTTCCAAACACCAAATTTCTTTTCTATCAAAGGCTTTATATCATTAATATTAATATCGCCCGTTAAAATTAATGCCATATTATTAGATACATAATAAGTATCATAGTATTCTTGCATTTTGGTAAGAGATGGATTTTTTAGATGTTCTACTGATCCTAAAATGGTTTGTTGGCCATATGGATGTTTTTTAAAAAAATTATCTAAATATGTCATGAATAATTGCCTGAAAATATTATCCATTGCTCTATTTTTTTCTTCATATACTGTTTCTAATTCAGATTGAAATAATCTAAATACAGGATCAATAAATCTATGGCTATAAATATCAAGCCACTTCTCTACTTGATTGCCCGGAAATTTATTTAAATAACAAATAATATCATCACTTGTAAATGCATTTATCCAGGTTCCCCCCATTCCTTCAATAAGGCGATCAAATTCATTGGGTATAGCATAGTCTGCTGCTTTAACTGAAAGTCTATTAATTGTCGTTTGAATTTTTAATCTCTGTTCTTCATTTTCTGTATTTGATAACTCATCATATTTAACTTGAATGCTATCTAAATAAATTTTTTCTTGCTCATAATCAATTGTACCCATCTTTTCTGTACCTTTAAAGAGTAAATGCTCTAAGTAATGTGCAATTCCTGTTGCATCTTCTGGGTCACGCTTACCTCCTCCACGAACTACCACTGCACCAAATACAGAAGTCGTATTATGATCTTCATTAAGATAAACTGTAAGACCGTTATCTAGCTTATATGTATGTACTTCTAAAGGATCATTATTAGAATTTTGGCTTAGTACTATTGATAAAATTATAGGTGAAAAAAAAAGTAATCTCTTAATCATTGTATCTCCATTAAATAAAGTTCAGGCCTTGGTTTACAGAAAGTAAATTTATTATACTAATTAAATCTTCTAATTGGTATAATCAATATAAAAAACTTTCGTAATATTATCTTATAATTTATGGATAATTTTGAACAAAGATAAATATGACAAGAAAATAATTTTTGCACTAATACTTATACCATTTATTGGTATTGTTGGTACAGCAATCTATATCAGTCAATATGGCATCGTATGGCAAGAACCTTTTTTGCTATTTATCTTTTGGATATTAACGGGGCTAGGTATTACTGTAGGTTATCATCGCTTATTCTCCCACAGAAGCTTTGTAGCACATCCTATATTAGAATGGTTACTTTCAATTTTTGGTGCAGCTGCACTTGAAATGAGTGCAATTAGATGGTGCGCAAACCATAGAAAACACCATAAATATCTTGATACAGATAAGGACCCATATAGTATTACAAAAGGCTTTTTTCATGCCCATATGGGTTGGATATTAATGAACAATCCAGTTAAGGTGGAACAAGTTGATGATCTACTAAAAAAGCCTGCTTTAAAATTTCAAGATAAATATTATTTCCTGATTTTTATTGTAGCTGGAGTTTTGCTTCCTATTAGCCTTGGATTTATATGGGGTAGACCATTTGGTGCGTTATTATGGGGAGTGTTTTTGAGAATTAGTTTGGTTCATCATTTCACCTATTTCATAAATTCTTTATGCCACTATATTGGTAAAAAACCATATGACCACAAAAGCACCTCTAGAGACTCTTGGTATATGGCGCTACTAACTTTTGGAGAAGGCTTTCATAATTTTCACCATAGATTTCAATGGGATTATAGAAATGGAATACGTTGGTTCCACTTTGACCCTAGTAAATGGTTAATTTGGAGTTTCTCAAAAATTGGACTAGCAAAAAATTTAAAGAAAGCTGATTACTTTATAATTATGAAAGCAAAATCTCTTACAAAATGGAACCAAGCAAATATAGCTTTAGAAACAATACCAGAACAATTTAGAAAAAACTACAATAATAAATTAATTGATCTAAGAAATAAAATTGCGGAACTCGAAGAATCTTTAAAACAGACAAAGTTATTTATTAATAAAAATAATTCATTAGATAATTGGAATGGAAATATGAATTTATTGAAAGTTCAATATCAGAATTTATTAAAATCACTCTCTGTAATTCTTATTACTATTCAAAATACAAAATATTAATTATATTCTAAAGTATGGTCGAAAAACTCGATACCATTATCCTGAATTTTGCCAATTTAATGTGGGGACCACCTTTACTAATTTTACTTTTGGGTGGTGGTGCATTTTTTACTTTATACTGTCGATTTATCCCATTTAGATATATAAAACATGCCATTCAAGTTATTTTAGGAAAATTTGATAATCCAAATGACCCAGGCCAAGTAAACCATTTTCAGGCTCTATCAAGTGCTCTTGCAAGTACTGTTGGAATGGGAAATATTAGTGGTGTCGCTGTAGCAATACACACTGGAGGTCCAGGGGCACTCTTCTGGATGTGGATAAGTGCTATCGTAGGGATGGCAACTAAATTTTTTACATGTTCCTTATCAATTATGTATCGTGGTAAAGATGATAACGGAGAACTACAAGGTGGACCTATGTATGTTATTAAAGAAGGTCTCCCTAAATCACTACATTTTTTAGCTTATCTTTTTGCAATCGCAGGTTTCTTTGGTTGTTTTTCTCTCTTCCAAGCTAATCAATTAACACAAATCATTCAAGATCAATTTTTTACTCCTTGGGGACTCTTTACTAATAACCCGCTTTGGGGAAAAGCTTGGGTGGGAATATTTATAGCTGGAATAACCTCTTTAGTTATATTTGGTGGAATAAAAAAAATTGGACAAGTAACATCAAAGCTAGTACCATCGATGGTTATCCTGTACTTACTATGTGGAATAACTATACTTTTTAAAAATTATGTTATGATAGATGATATATTTTTATTAATTATTAATGATGCCTTCACTGGGCAATCAGTAGCTGGCGGAGCACTCGGCGCCGTTATTATCACTGGCATAAGACGTGCTGCTTTTTCTAATGAAGCAGGTATTGGAACTGAATCAATGGCGCATGGTGCCGCTATCACAAATGAGCCAATAAGAGAGGGATTAGTTGCAATGATAGGCCCCATGATTGATACATTAATCGTATGTACTATTACGGGTTTTATTATTTTATCAACAGGAGTTTGGACAAATCCTGACTTAAATGGTATATCTATGACATCAGCAGCTTTTGATTTTGGACTACCTTATATTGGTAAATTATTATTATTTGTTATCGTTTTTATTTTTAGTATTACAACAATCATTGGTTATTCATACTATGGCTCAAAATGTACTTCTTTCTTATTTGGCAACAAATGGAAGTTTCACTATAGAGTATTATATACATTAAGTTTAATTCCTGCTGCAATAATTTCTATTGATATTATCGTTAATTATGTTGATGGAATGTTTGCTATGATGGGCATCCCCACTATGATTTCAACATTAATATTAGCTCCTAAAGTAATGACTGCTGCTCAAAAATATTTCAAAGAAATAAGTAATGACTAATTTTAATCAAAAATGCTATGAATTAATATCTAAAATTCCTAGTGGAAGAGTTGTCACTTATAAGCAAATTGCAAATAGATTAAATATGCAAGCATATCGTGCCGTTGGAAATGCAATGGCTAATAACCCAAATCCAATCATTGTGCCCTGTCATCGCGTCATTAAAAGTGATGGATCTATTGGAGGATATACCTTAGGAATAAAGAAAAAAATAAATCTATTAATAAATGAAGGAATAATGATTAAAAAAGGGCGTATACTAGACTTTGAAAAGTATATTTATTCATTTGAATAAATTCATTTCACCCTTTTTGAAAAATTTTAGTATCTAATCTTTTATTTTTCATGATTTATAATTATAAAAATTTAATTAGTGAATATGAAAAATGGGCTGATAGTTCTTCTGAATTAATTTCTATACTAAAATACTAATTGTTTTCGTAAGCTTTTATAATATCTCTACTATAAAAACGTTTTGGATTGGTTTCGCGATTTGGATCTTCATGATATTTTCTTATATCTTCCTCACCTATAGATTCATAAGCTAGGTTTATATACTTTTTTGATAATTCTTGATTTTCTATATGATTATAATATAGATAAAGCGGTAAAAATGTTCCGTAGGCATCTGTATCCCCTTTTATAACCCTTGTTTCTATTTCAGTATTAATCATATCAATACATTCATTGATATGTTTCTCTGATGATTCATGATTATTTAACAAACCTTCTAGATATCCATAATAACATATTGATTCTCTTTCTGTCCAATAGTTGTGTTCACTTTCATTATTCTTTAACCTTTCATTACTAGCTATTAACTCTCTTGCTTGATTAAAAGATTTTAAATAATATTCAGCTGCTTTTTTATAATTTTTCATAAGCATATATGTTTGACCAATACGAAGCTTATAATGAGGGCTCCACCATGCAGCATGATTAACATCTGGATAATCTAAAACTAACTTTTCAGCATTCATAAATCCTTCTATTGCTTTAGCATATTCTCCCCATTTCATGTTAATCATTCCTGTGCGATAATAAGCCTGTTTTTTTATTCCTATATCTTCTCCCTCTAAATTCAATTCATCTGCAGTTCTACTCAATGTAATATCAATCAATTCTAAGGCCTCTTCATAATAAAAACTATGGTAAAATCCTCCTTCAAAAGAATTTAATTTTTCTGTCTCTAAACATTCATATGTGCCATCTAGGCAAATCATTTTTTTATTATCTATTACAAATTCTAAAGCTTCATCATGCTTACCTTTTATCATATATAATTGAGGTATAAAATCAAAATTATTGTTATTTGCATGTAAATAAAGTGGATCTTTGATTTTAAAAATAGATTTTTTTAAGATTTTATG
>MDTE01166198.1_pt1 | contig 14557 bp, 18 predicted proteins | sample 811231 | NCBI WGS metagenome assembly MDTE01 (sample SAMN05326651, study PRJNA326480) | marine metagenome | isolation source: seawater | place: Indian Ocean: Red Sea | collected 2010 | reverse complement strand
TATACAGACGCTCGTGTATTAACAAAAATAAATGCAACTAGTATTGATGCATTAAGTGATGTAACATTAGGATCTCTTGTTAATGGTTATGGTCTTACATATAACAGTTCAACTAGTAAATTAGAGCTTGCAGAATTGCCAGGCGCCTCCGGCGGTGAAGCCAACCGTGGCGCAAACGTTGGCGGATATAATGAAGTATTTAAAGATAAAAATGGCGTTGAATTTAGATTTAGAACTATTAACCATGGCGACAACATTACTATTACGCAAAACGCAAATGACTTAAATATCAGTCTTGTTGATAGTCCAGAATTTGGTAACTTAAAAATTAATAGTGCAGCAAATACTATTGAAAATATTTCAACTAACGCTAATATTGAACTAACACCAAATGGCACAGGTATTGTAAATGTAAATGGTGCGTTAACCGCATCAGGTAATATTACAGGTACACTTGCTACAGCCGCACAAACAAATGTTACAAGTCTAGGAATTCAGGCAGCAGATTTTCAACTTGCAAATGGAAATGATATAGTTCTTAAAAATGCAAGTTATGATCATACAGTTACAACGACCGCCGCATCAGCAGCTAGAGCGCACACTTTACCAGATGTATCTGGAACGTTTATTACCACAGGTAATTTAAGTAGTATTACAGAAGTTGGCACTATATCAGGAACAATTAATGTAGGTGGCCTTGCAAGTTTAGATGGTGGTATTGATGTAGATGGTGCATTTACAGTAGCTAATACTACAGGTAATATTTCTACAACTGGTACACTTACGGTTGACGCTATAACAATTGAAGATAATAACATTACTACAAATGCAACCAATGCTAACCTAGTACTGTTACCAAACGGCACTGGTGTTGTGGAACTTGACAGCAACATGGATATGAACAGTAACAAAATTGTTAACGTTACTGATCCAGGTAGCGCACAGGATGCCGCTACAAAGGCTTATGTAGATGCACAATTAAGTGCAACAGACTTAACAATTAGTACAGCAGGTAATACTGGTACAGGTTCTGTTAACACTAGCCAAACATTACAAGCACTAGGCACAACAAACCAAATTGATGTAGAAGCCGCTGGTCAAGCTCTAAGTTTTAGTTTAGCAACTAATGTTATAAGTTCGGGCACTGCCACGTTTAGCCAAATCGTAGCAGATCAAGTTACAATCCATGACAATAACGTTTCTACAAATGCATCTAATGCAGACTTAATTTTTGTACCAAACGGAAATGGTAAAGTTAAAACAGATGCGGCAATGGAAGTTGGTGGTTATCTACAATTAATGGAAAGTGGCGTACATCCCGGATCAGGTGAATTACGTTTTGCTGATTATGATAGCAGTCGTTATGTATCGTTTAAAGCCGCAAATACTATAGCTACAAATATTACTTGGGTATTGCCTAGTGCTGACGCAAGTGTAAGCGGATATGCATTAGTTAGTGATGCAGCAGGAACACTAAGTTGGGCCGCGGCCGGCGCTACTGTTACACAAGATAATTCCAGTAATACAGCATTTAATTTATATTATGCATCTACAACTAGCGGCGCATTAACTGCTGTTAAGTATGATGGTGGAACGCTAACATTTAACCCAAGCTCTGAAACACTGGCATGCACCAACTTTACTGGTACAGCCTCAGTGGCAAGTACGGTTGCTTTAACAGCAACAAACACAACTGACGCCACACATTATCTAACATTTGTTGATACAGCAACAGGTAATGAAGGTGTAAGAACAGATACAGGATTAACTTATAATCCTAACAGTGGCACATTAACAACCACAATAGTAGCAGGTACTGCTAATGCAGCAAAATACGCTGACTTAGCAGAAATGTATTTAACAGATTCAGATTATCAGCCAGGCACAGTTTTAAAAATTGGAGGCGAAGAAGAAGTAACTATTTGTCACAGTACAGATATACCAGCCGGTGTAGTTAGTACCGCGCCAGCTTATTTGATGAACAGTGATTTAGATGGAATAGCAGTTGCGCTAGCAGGGCGAGTGCCAGTTCGCGTGTCAGGACCAGTAGAAAAAGGCCAATTAGTACGTGCGGATGGCGATGGCGTAGCAAGCGTAACAGCTTCAGGAGAGCGAGTTGGAATAGCTCTGGAAACAAATACAGACGCAAGTGAAAAACTTGTTGAATGTTTGTTAAAGGTTTAGTATAATATGCAGGATGATAAAGACATGGAACACAAACAAGAAGAAGTAGCCCTACCAGATTCCTCATTAAAGGAAAAAGGAGGTGTCCTTATGGAAGGGCATATTCGTATCTTTGATCCTGAATCTGGTGAGGAGTATGTAAACAAAAGAAATGCTATTCATTATGAGAACATGAGCGAAGCTCTTGCTCTTAGTGTAGCAAATAAAACTACGGGTTTTGTTCATGAAATGGCATTTGGTAACGGCGGCACAAACGTAGATCCAACTGGTGTGATCACGTACTTGCCAGCAAATAGCACTGGGCAAAACGCTAGTTTATATAACCAAACCTACTATAAAGTAGTAGATGATAATTCCAGTCTAAATACAGACTCAGGAAGAAACAAGTTAACAGTAAGTCATGTAAGCGGAAACGTTTACACTGACATTGTTGTTAGTTGCTTGTTAGATTATGGTGAACCCAATGATCAGCAAGCATTTGATAATACTAGTAATTTTAATGATACATATACATTTGATGAGCTAGGCCTTAAAAGTTGGATCGGAACAGTTAATACAGGAAAATTATTAACACATGTTATATTCCATCCTGTTCAAAAGAGTTTGAACCGGTTGATACAAATTGATTACACGATACGTATCCAAACTTTAACCAATCTAACAAGTTTATAATATTGTTAGTTTATATAACATGATAAATAATATTAAGTTCGTGGAGAATTAAAAATGGCATATACAGTTAACAAAACGGCCGGATCTGTTTTAGCTACCGTCTCAGATGGTACAATTGATACAACCACAGATCTAGTATTGGTCGGTAAAAACTATGCAGGTTACGGAGAATTTCTAAATGAAAACTACGTAAAACTGCTTGAAAATTTTGCAAATACAAGCGCACCTAGCAAACCTCTAGCAGGTCAAATGTGGTGGGATACTACTAACAGCTTGCTCAAAGTATATACTGGTACAGCATTTAAAACTGTTAGTTCTAGTACATCAAGCGCCACTCAGCCATCTAGCGGAGTGACGGGTGACCTTTGGTGGGATACGTCAAATGGACAATTAAAAGTTTATGACGGATCTAGTTGGGTAACAATTGGACCAGCATTTACAAGTGGCACAGGAACATCTGGTGCTATTGTAGAAGTTGTAACAGATAATGCGGCAGCAGATCATGTTACTATTAAACTTTATGTAAGTAACACAGTAGTAGGAATGGTTAGTAAAGATACTGAATTTACTCCGCAAGCATCAATTAGTGGCTTTACAACTGTTAAACCAGGCCTACAAATTAGTTCAACTGTAAGTGGCGCTAAACTACAAGGAACATCAACAGATTCAGACGCACTTGGTGGGGTCGCAGCGGCAAACTATTTACGTAGTAACGCTAGTGATAGCACAAGCGGCGTATTAAGTGTCCTCAATGATACTGGTATAGCTGTTGGTGTAGGTAGTGACCTTACTATTGGCATTAATGGCAGTAGCAATCCAGTATTCACGAACATTAATACAAATGGTAGTATTGTTATGGCACCAAATGGCACTGGTACATTAGACATTAGTAGTAAGAAAATCTCTAGTCTAGCAGATCCAACCTCAGCTCAAGACGGTGCTACAAAAGCATACGTTGATGCTCAAGTTAGTGGTGCTGGCAACTTACCATTAGCTGGTGGCACAATGACAGGAGATATTCTTGTTAGTGGATCTGTAGATTTTGGATCAAGTGGCACAAGAATTAATGAAGTTTTTGCTACAACATTTAACGGTACTTCAACCGCTGCAAAATACGCTGACGTTGCAGAAAAATTCTCAGCAGACGCAAAGTATTCACCAGGTACAGTTGTTGCACTAGGTGGAACTGAAGAAATTACTCGTGTAAATGATGAGCTTGCTGATGATGTATTTGGTGTTATTAGTAGCCGGCCAGCATACTTAATGAATGCTGCTTTAGATGAAGGTACCGCAGTTGCAGTTGCAGGACGAGTTCCTGTAAAAGTCATTGGTGTGGTAAATAAAGGTGACAGGCTTGTTAGTGCAGGAGATGGACTAGCAAGAGCAGCGGTAGACAACGAAGCAACATCGTTTAATGTATTAGGCCGCGCTATTGAATCAAAATCAACACAAGAAGAAGGCACAGTCGAAGCCTTTGTAACGATAAATTAGGATAAATTAAACCATGGCATACCAAACAGGCGATACAATTCTTGATACCCATTATAATGGATTCGTAACCAGCGTTAACGCTATGTGGGGCCAAGGAACTGGTGTAAGAGGGCTGGGACAAACCACTACCATTAGTACAGTTTCAGATGGCGATACGGTTACAGCCTCCCAATGGGCTACTCTTTTAACTAGAATTAAGAGTATTAGTGATCATCAAGTTGATGATGGCGCTATTACATTGGATAGTGTAACTAATCCATCTACAGGAGATCTAATACAAAGTATTGCTAATATGGCAACTGACATTGGAACACTTGATACTAGTATGGCTGGTGGTAACGTGGATGCCGCAGTGGGATCAGCGACAGCAACTACACTTAACGCAACTGGTACTTTTGGTTCTACGATTGTTCATGAAGTAACACTTACATTTGATGGTGGCGATGAAGCTCGTTACTTCTTTAATGGTGGTGGATATATTGACGTAAATCCAAGTCTTGCAGGCGGAACAGCCGATGCAAAGTATAATGAATGGGAAGATCTTGTAGATACGCTTATTGGTAGTGTAAGATTACGTGCAACTACATTAGAGAAAAACGGCGGATCAGGTAGTCCAGGTGTTAACTTATCTTCAAATGGCTATTACGATCTAACAACAAGTTATGTTGTTCACTATAAACAACTAGCAGATACTGCACCTTATACGGCCAATTATTGGCAAATTGAATTTAAAGCTGGATCAGCTCACGCAGATGGCCGTGGTAACATCTCAGATGTTGTCCATTGTAAAGGTACATGGTCCGATTCAGCAACTACAACTACAAGTTGGAATAAAAACATTTATAACGTCCTTGATCAGGTTGATGGTACTAAATCAACTGTATTCGGAGCGTATCCACCCGCAACGACATATATTACTAGTACTGTTGGCACCCTAACTTGGGCAACAGTAACAAATACAGAATCATAAGAATATTACAGGGTCAAATAACAGATTAAAGTTGACAGGGTCATAAGGCCCTGTTATACTGATAACATGACAGTAGAATCCCTAGAAGAATTTGCACGGCAGCGATTAGATCATAACCGCCAACGTCTTACATTAAAAGAACAACAAGAGCAACGTCTTACTATCACATATGGTGGTGGACAGTTTCGTGTAACCATGGAACTAATGAGCTTTCTTGCAACCTGGGAAGATCATACAGATTTATATTTAATAGATGATTATGATAACCCAGTGCATATTGACAGTGCAGAAGCAATGCATGAAAGGTGCAGAGCTCGTTGGTATGAAGTACTAAATGACTGGCACAATCAATACCAAGAGTTAAAAAAAGTACGTAGAGTAGGACAGCTTAGTGAGTAAAGGCGCACTACTTCTTGCTACACCACATGAAACAATAGACTATATAGGCTTTGCAGAACTTGCCGCAAGGCTTATACAAAAACATCTAGGTATTGATACACATATACACGTTGGCGATGCAGTGCCAGGCAATACAAGAGCATTTCGTTGGCATAACGAAACTGTTACTGTTCCCTGGTACAATGCTGACAGGACATTAGCGTTTGATCTAAGTCCATTTGATCAAACACTGTTGGTGGATGTGGATTATCTTACATTTAATAATAATTTAGCACAATACTTTGATAGTAATCATGAATTTTTGTGTTATAACAGTGTTTGGGATGTTACACAAACAAATAGTTTTAAGAATGATGCTACTATGACTAGATCAGGATTACCTATGCTTTGGGCTACAGTAGTATATTTTCGCAAGTGTGAAATGGCATATAATATATTTGAAAGTATGAAAAATATACAGCGCAATTGGCGTTATTATGCAAAATTTTATGGTTTTGTAGCAGGTAAGTACCGCAATGATTTTAGTTTAACAATAGCACATCAATTAATGAATGGTTATGCTAGTGGTACATATTTTAATCATCCGCTAGCAAGTTTAAGTACAGAAGATACTATATATAAAATTAAAGATGACGAACTATTCATACGTTACAGATATGAAAACAAATACAATGCTGTGAAGATAAAAGAAACAAACTTACATTGCATGAATAAAGCATGCTTGCAAGATCCAGAAATTAATTTAGCACTAACGGAATATGCTATACCATAGAGCTCTTATAATAGTCACCCTTTAGTTTTTTTATTTCTAATACATTAAAGTTAGGGTCAGCCACAAAAAATGTAACTTGACTAGTTGACATGGAATCAAAACGGTTATGCGGATTTGTTAAAAATCCAGGGCCCTGTTGGACTGCTCGTACAACTACGCTATAGTCTGTAGGACTTAAATGTACACCAAAATGAGGAACCCATACTTGTTCTTTATCTACTGGATGTCTATGAGTTTCTAACTCCATGCGTGGCGGACTTTCATGTAAGGTAAGTTCATTACCCCAAAAGTCTATATCTTGCCAACGTCCTTTTTCATAAGGGCCTAGTTTACAACCTAAAATTTTGGTATAGAACGGCAACGTTGTTTCTAAAAAGCCGCCTTCAACAGCGCAATGAAATATATTGCTGTTCATGTCAATATTTAGTATAATATAAGATATAAGTATATCTAGGGATGTTAATATGAAAAAAAATGATTTACCCGATGATATTAATGAACTTAAAGATATAATTTTATACCAACGGGAAGTTCTTGTTGGTCTTAATAAACAAATAGATGAATTAAAGGTTGAAATAGATCTTAGTCGAAGTGATAACTTTATAGTTTCAAAAAATATATGGGAAAACAAAAATTAGAACAGCAAGGCTGGCTCACATTTGCACAAAATAGTGATACAGTAAATTACGTTAATCAGGCGTACTTGCTTGCATTAAGTATCAAGAATACTTGCACTATAAACTCTTTTGCAGTTGTGGTTGATACAGAATCTGCCAAAACAATTACATACAAGCAACGTAAAGTTTTTGATCACATAATTACAGTCCCTAGGCAAGAAAATCCGTTTGCTTTGGAATGCAGTGTATTTCAACTCACTCCATTTAAAGAAACGTTTAAAGTAGAATCAGACATGCTGATTCCAAGAAATTTAGATCATTGGTGGGCTGGTTGCAGAGATCATGACGTACTGTTAACTAGTAGTGTTAGAGATTACCAAGGCAGAGTAAGTAATAATAGATACTACAGGAAGTTTTTTGATGCTAATAGCCTGGTCGATATTTATAATGGTTTTATGTATATTCGTTATTCCCATGCAAGCATGGGTTTTTTTGCACTCGCACACGACATCATGGAAAATTGGCAGCATGTTTCTAATGATGTCCTTAATTACAATGTTTACGATATACCTGATACTGACGTTATCTTTGGTATTACCGCAACAATCTGGAACCAAGGAAGAAGTAATTTGGGAAATGCCAATGCCACCAAAGAACATGAAACCAATAGAGAAGATAGAGAAGACGCCCTCACTAAACGACCTTACAACGCAATAAGTTATCCAACCTTTACACATATGAAAGGTGCCATTAATGGATGGAAGCCTAATATGGATTGGCGTGATGCTGTACCGTGGACATTGACTAATGAATTGGATTTAATAGTAGGCGGCTATGCTCAGAATTATCCTTTTCATTACTATCAGAAGGACTTTTGTACAGAGGAGTTAATACAACGTTATGAACAAAACAGAACAACTTAGCCCATTGGGTTTCGAAGAAGAAGAGGAAGGGTTTCATGAGCTTGCAAAAGCCTTGGCAGAATTTAGTAAAGACAAGATTGACACAGAACGTAGATTACCATATAATATAGAAACAGGTGAATTTAATATAAGTGACGCAGATACAGTTACAGTAGATACAGTATGGGATGACCCATATATTATAATTGATAAAAATTGCAGTATTAGCGAAGCAAATAGCCGTATTATTGATGGAGTAATTACTAAAATAGATACTGCAAAAAATGTGTATTGGAGTAGTACTCCTGCTGAAACACAAGAAAATAATCTATTTTTTTGTAAACGGGAAATTAATGACGATGAAAATACGTGAACCAAAAGATGTTGCGCCACAATTAGGCACAATACAAAATGACAAGTATGAAGTTATTCGTCCGTTTAGTTGTAACATTGTTAGAACTATAATGGAGCCTAAACTAGTAACTAGCATGCAAGAAATTTTTACAAAGCAGTCTGAAAATTTAGATGAAGAAACACCGATTGAAGTAGATAATAGTTATGGATTAGCAGGCAATAATAAAAGAGAGTTTAATATTACTGAAGATATGTTAGATACGGAAGGTGTATCACTTTTAACAAGTTGCCTCGCAGATATATCCAGTCAGCATTATATTAGTAGTATTATAGTTGAATGGCGTTTTAAGAAAGATGTCTTAACGCCAAAACATGTTGAGATTATAGAAAAACATTTAGAAAATATGTCTATTACTGTTAATATTACCAGTGTATGGGGTAATATTAGTATTGCTGGTGATTTTAATCCTCCTCATACACACAGTGGTCACGTTAGTGGAGTTGCATACTTTAAGATACCAGATAATATTGAACGTGAATGGCTACTAGAAGATCATGATCCAAGTGCGGGGTTGATTAATTTTTGGGATAGTAGATTGCAAGTAATGTCTTTGGCTAGCTTTAAAGTTAAGCCTGTTGTGGGAGATATATATTGTTTTCCAGCATGGTTAAACCATTCTGTATGGCCGTTTCGTAGCCCTGGTCAACGTTGGAGTATGAGTTATAATTGTGAGGTATTTAATAAAAATAATGACTTAAGATTGGACGATTTAGAAAAAGCAGAACTACGTAAAGAAAGAACTAGGTTACTAAAAGAACTCGAAGATCTGTAAATACATATGTATTTACAGGGAGATGCAATGTCCAATAAAAATAAAGAATTTAATATAAAAATAGCAAGTACAGGACAAATAATTTTAGTTTCAGAAAACGAAGGCATATTAGACGTACTATATGAAAATGGTATACATCATCCTTTTAGTTGTGGTGAAGGTATGTGTAGTACGTGTATTACTACGTATCTGGAAGGTGAGGTAGACCATCGTGACCTTTTAAATCCAGATGAAATTGACCATGACACACAATTAACAGTATGCAAATCGAGAGCAAAAAGTGATTGTGATTTATTAGTGTTGGATTTATGAGAATGACATTGAAACATGAATATTTTTAGAAAAATAAAACTCTGGTTTGACCCAGATCAAAGATTAACTGTTACCCATATGGGTGAGTTGAAACACTTTGATGTATCGACATTTACTAGCAAGAGCACAACCAAATTAGCAGGTAGAACTGTTGATGGTAGGAAATTTCGTTTGGTTAGTAAAATACCAATGGAGTTTGAAATTATTGAAATACCCATGGATGATAAGATTTATGAAGAAAAGTGATTAAAAAAGATTTTAATGATTTACCATATACGCATAATTTAAAAGTTGGTAACGTAACCTATCCTAATACAGAATGGGGACGTAAGCAAGCAGATGATGCGCGGCGCAATATTCAAAGAGCATTGATTACAAAATTACAACAAGATAGACGACTCAATTTACGTTTAAGGAAAAAAAGCTAAAAGATGATAGTTTGTATGGCAAGTGGTAATGGCAGTAATTTTAAAGCGATCGTAGAATTTGGCATACCAATTGATCTAATAATAACTAATAACGTTAAAGCAGGAGTTATTAATAAAGCATTAGATGCAAATATACAATGTATTATAAGTGAAGATAGATACGAAGATTGTGTTCCTGATAATACAGATTTAGTAATACTTGCTGGCTTTATGAGATTATTAAGTAAAGAATTTGTAACAAAATACCCAACAGTAAATATTCATCCTAGTTTGTTACCTAGTTTTAAAGGTAAAGATGCAGTACCGCAAGCATTAGATGCAGGAGTAAGAGTCGCAGGCTGTACAGTACATTGGGTTGACGAAGGAATGGATACAGGAAAAATTATAGAACAAGCATCCTGTCCAGTATGGGATGATGATAATGAACATACACTCCATGCAAAAATACATGAACTTGAGCATAAAATATATCCGAAAACAATAAAACAGATATTGTTAGAAAGAAGTATAATCAATGAACAAAGTCGATATTGCCGACCTAGACTGCATATATCTTAGTTATGATGAACCACAAAAAGAAGAGACATGGGTACAAATACAAAACATTGTGCCATGGGCTAAACGTGTAGACGGTGTAGAAGGTTCTGATGCCGCACACAAAGCCGCGGCAGCGGCAAGTGACACAGAACGTTTTATATTAATTGATGGCGATAATATACCTGATGCATCTTTCTTTGATTTGCAATTAGATATTAAAGATGAATATGCTGATTGTGTATTTCGATGGAAAGCTCGTAACGTAATTAATGGTCTCATGTATGGTAATGGTGGTCTTAGTTGTTGGACACGTGAGTTTATTAATAACATGCATACCCATGAAGCAACTGACGGCAGTGATGAAACTCTAGTAGAGTTTTGCTTTGATCAAAAATACTTAGCAATGAATAATGTATATAGTACAACGTTTCCTAATGGCAGTGCCAAGCATGCTTTCCGTGCAGGATTTAGGGAAGGTGTTAAAATGTGTTTAAACAAAGGCGTAAAACCATCTATAGAAGAATTCAAACAGCAGGTTCATGCTAAGAACTTTGACAAGCTCTGTATTTGGCAAAGCGTAGGGCATGATGCTGAGTATGGTTATGAAGCAATGTATGGTGCTCGTTATGGTACGTATAAGCTAATGCTTACAGACTGGAACTGGCATGAAGTTAGAGACTTTGCATATCTTGAAAAAATCTGGGAAGAAGAACAAGCATGGCTAGACAGTAACTTTACAGAGTATGGAGTACACCTTAGGCGGAAGCTAGAACTGCCAATAGTAGATTATAATAGCGACGAAAGTCGATTTTTTAAACACTATTATAGTCAAACGTATCATGAATGTGATCCTATGACTACAGAACTTGAAGTTATTAGAAAGGCAGAAGGCTGGTGAAAAACTGTTATGATCATCTGTCAACATGAATTTGGAATGAACTATACACTTATTGCAAGTAAAGTTACGCTTGCAATAAACAATAATGAAGATGTAGAAATATTTTTTGATGAATCGTATTCAATGAAAACATTTTTTTCTATGTTGGATGATCTTTGTAACCATTACAAGTATGATAAAAATAGAATAAAAATTTATACTGAGCATGTTAACGCTAAACATCCAGATTATCAACTACATCATTCAAATAAAAATGTAAATTTTTCATTTTTTAAGAAAGAGTGCCAATATATTAGTTATACAAAAGATTATGATTACGGATTATTTTTATCTAGGCCAAACTCAGTGAGAATGGAAGCGTATAAACAACATATAGATTCTGGATTACGAGGGCTTTCTAGTTTTAATTATAACAAACTTGGAATTCATTTACCAGTATTGATACCTGATTTTATTGAAGACTATCCCTATACATGGAATGATTATTGCAAAAATTTACCATACAGTGATATAGATAATTTAACAGACTGTTATATGATTCCACAACAGCATTCAAGTGTTGGATGGCAACACATATATAAAAAAATACCATTAGAAATAGTATGTGAAACATATTTGGATAATAATGGATATACTATTACTGAAAAGACTTTGCGACCCATGTATCACTGGAGACCATCTTTATTCATTGGGCCAATAAATTATTGTAAAAATTTACAGAAGTTGGGATTTGATACTTTTGATGATATTTTTAATCATGATTATGATAATTTAGAATATCAAATAAGGGTTATAAAAGTTTTTAGTGAACTTAAGAAATTTTGTTCTACATACAACTATAGTGAATTTTTAACTAGCATATATGATAGATTAGAAAACAATTATAAAACAGTATTAGGATTGTCAAAGAACTATGAGTGATTATCTAACAGACGCAAAGTTAGCGAAAGCAAAACTAGCAGGTATAAGTGGAAGTTTTTGCTTGGCTAAATGGAAGCAAACCAGCCTGCACTTAACTACAGGACATACTAATAGTTGTTACCATCCACCCTTACATAAAATTCCTGTAGAACCTCTTGCAGATAATCCTAGTGCTTTACATAATACAGAGCACAAAAAAGAACGCCGTAAAGAAATGGTAGATCCATTTACTAAAGTTAAGCATAGTGAATGTAACTACTGTTGGAATATAGAAAAACAAGGAAACATGAGCGATAGGCATTATCGTAGTGGTGAGCCATGGGCCATGCAAAGTTTTGATGATATTGTAGCAAACCCATTGGTAGACCATAATCCAAGTTACGTAGAAGTGAATTTTAATCATGCATGTAATTTAAAATGTAGTTATTGCAGTCCGCAATTTAGCAGTACATGGGAACAAGAAGTAAAAGAACTTGGCGCATATCCTACTAACACACCACATAATGATCCTGCACACTTTACAGGAGATCGACGTCCGATCCCTAATAGAGAACATAATCCATACCGTGAAGCATTTTGGCGTTGGTGGCCTGATTTATATAAAGAACTAAAACATTTCCGTATGACAGGTGGTGAGCCATTAATGGATCCAAATACATATCGTGTGTTTGACTATGTGTTAGATAATCCAAAACAAGACTTACATTTAAATGTTACAAGTAATTTTAGTGTAGAAGAAAAGTTATTTAAAAAGTATCTAGATTATGTTAAACTATTAACACAAGAAGAAAAAATAGAACACTTTATGCAGTTCGTTAGTTTAGATACTGTTGGCAAACAAGCAGAATATATCCGTTATGGATTAGATTATGAACTATGTAAAAGTAGAATAGAACAATTTGTTAAAGATATTCCAGAACGTAGCAGTCTTACATTTATAATGACTATGAGTAATTTAAGTATTGTGGGTTTAAAACAATTATTAGAGTTTGTATTATACTTACGGCAAACATACACAGACACTTATCAACGTATATGGTTTGACACACCTTTGTTGTATACACCTGAATGGCAAAGCATGCAAATACTACCAAAAAGTTATCAACAATGTATTTGGGATTGTATTAATTTTATGAACGATAATTTGGACGAGATGCATGGCTTTAAGGACTATGAAGTACTTAAAATGCGTAGGGACTTACAGTGGATGCAACAAGGTACCGATAATATTGAGCGTAAGAAAGCAGACTTTTTTAAATTCTTTAATGAACATGATCGCCGCCGTGGCACTAACTTTTTAGAAACATTTCCAGAAATGGCGGAATTCTGGAATGAATGTAGATACTTTCAATAACAGGAGAAAATGAAAGACATGAGTAAGATTTATACAATTGGATCTTTACGGAACGAAAAAGTACCTCTTATTGCGAATGCGCTTCGCGATGCAGGACATGAAGTATTTGATGACTGGTATGCTGCTGGTCCTGAAGCAGATGATTACTGGCAAGCATATGAAACCGCACGTGGTCATAATTATAAACAAGCTCTAGATGGATATGCTGCGAAAGACGTATACAACTTTGACAAGCATCACTTAGATCGTAATGACGTTGTTGTGCTAGTTCTTCCAGCTGGCAAATCAGGACATTTAGAATTTGGATACAGTATTGGTAAAGGTAAAAAAGGATATATTTTATTTGATGATGATGTAGAAAACTGTCGTTGGGATGTTATGTATCAATTTGCGGATGGTGTATTTTTTAAATTAGATGAATTAATTCATCAATTACAAAAAGATGAGAAGAAAAAATTTAAGCTAGTAAGTTAATGGATGCAGATCTAGAGTACAAACGACAAGTACTAGATAAACTCTCACCCAGTTTTTGCGGTGCCAAATGGTATAATGCAACAATATGGTTAGGTAGTGGTATGACTACGAGTTGCCATCATCCGTTACCGCATAAAGTAGATCCTATAGAGGTACAGAAAAATCCTAAACTCCTTCACAATACTCCTGAAAAGAAAGAGCAACGCCGCCTAATGCAGGTAGGCAAGCGTCCCAAGGGATGTGAGTATTGCTGGAAAATAGAGGACATGGGTAATGATTACATTAGTGATAGAATATATAAGAGTAAGATATATACACAAAAGGAACTAGATGATGCACGAGTGGGGTCGCCTAATGGGGATGTTAACCTACGAACCTTGGAGATCGCGTTCGACAGAACGTGTAATTTCGCTTGTAGCTATTGTAATCCTGCTTTTAG
>MDTE01132878.1_pt1 | contig 14557 bp, 14 predicted proteins | sample 811231 | NCBI WGS metagenome assembly MDTE01 (sample SAMN05326651, study PRJNA326480) | marine metagenome | isolation source: seawater | place: Indian Ocean: Red Sea | collected 2010 | reverse complement strand
TTCTAAATTCAGAGGTACCATCACCGCTTAAACGAAAATTTGTAACTATGGTTAAGCATAGCTTAGATGTGGATGTTATGAATGAAGGGGCGAAATTGTTTCTGGGAGAGCATGATTTTAAAGTATTTACTTGTTCCTCGGAATTTGAAGGTAAATGTACCATTAGGGAAATAGTTAGATCTCATATAGATGATACGGACAATATGTTGCGATATACAGTGGAAGGAAATGGGTTTTTGAGATATCAAATTCGAAGAATGGTAGGAGCACTGGTAAAAGTAGGTATAGGTAAAATGGGCTTGGGTGAACTTCGACAAGTGATTATTGGCAATAAATACACAGTTACGGATCGGATGCCTGCTAAAGGCCTATGTCTTTACAAGGTTAATTATTGAGAACAAACAATGGGATTTAGATAGATTACAAACTAATCTTACTAACCATTAGTATAGGAGTGAAAATATGGCAATAAGACAAAGGATGCAACAACCTACAGCATCAACGCTAGCACCAGAATGGAATGTTATCGATGCAGATGGAGAAACTTTGGGCCGTGTTTCATCTAGAATTGCAGGATTGCTGCAAGGGAAGCACAAACCAAATTATGTGCCATATCTTAATACGGGAGACTATGTGATCGTGATTAATGCATCCAAGATCCAGGTTACTGGCAATAAACTAAGTCAAAAGAAATATTATCGTCACAGTGGGTATCATGGTGGGCTTAAAGAAACGAATCTTGAAAGGATGATTGCGACTAATCCGGGAAAAGTGATTAAGCAGTCTGTAAAAGGGATGCTTCCGAAAAACATTCCAGGCAGGAAAATGTTGTCTCGCCTCAAAGTCTATGCAGATGAATCTCACCCGCATAAGGCACAAATTGATGAGTAAGATTTTCATTAGTAACAGGAGATATTAAGTTGGTACAACAAGGCTATACATACGCGGTTGGTAGACGAAAATCAGCGGTTGCGGAAATACGCTTGTATGAAGATTCCGGCCCTATTGTGGTTGGAGAAAGAATAATGGAAGAGGCTTTTCCGTACAGTATATGGCAACAAATAATTAATGAACCTTTCACGGTAACGAGCACTCAAGGTCGATATAGAGTGGTTGCAAAAGTGAAAGGTGGCGGTATCAATGGACAAGCGGGTGCATTAAGGCACGGCATAGCCCGTGCCTTATCAGAGGTCGATGGGGGTAAATTTAGAATTCAATTGAAAAAAGCAGGACTCCTCACGAGAGATTCGCGAGTCAAAGAGAGAAAAAAACCGGGATTGAAAAGAGCTCGAAAGGCTAAACAGTATACGAAACGATAATCGCAGCTGATAGTGTGTAAGGAAGTGATGGTATGGGTAATGCGCCTGAAGAGAATAAGCTTTCTATGGCCATGGAAAACTATCTTCTTTCAATTCTCAGATTGGAAGAGCAGAGCGTCGTTGTTACGATAACTAAATTAGCAGAGCATTTTAAGGATCTGCCTAAAGGTGAAGGCCTTGGGACCTCTGTGCCTTCAGTGAGTGCTATGTTGAAAAGGATGGCTAGAGAAAAGCTAGTCGTAACAAATTCTTCTAAGGAAATAAATCTAACAGATATTGGAAGGCAATCTGCCGAAAGTATTTTAAGGCGTCATAGGTTGGCCAAAAAATTGGTTGTGGATGTGCTTAAAGTTGAACTACCTCAATCTCATGAGGAGGCACATCGGTTGGAGCACGCTATTTCGCCATATTTGGAAAATAAAATCGTAGATTTATTAGGTCACCCAACCACTTGTCCGTTTGGGCATCCTATTCCAGGTAGTTCATACGAGCCCAAAGATGGATTGCTAACGTTAAATGAAACAAAGGTTGGGGGTTCTTATACTGTAGATCGACTTCCTGAAGATGACAGGGAACTTTTGGAGTATTTCGTTGAAAATGAGTTTTTACCTGGAGCTAATTTTTCGGTGACAGATTGCTCGATGCCAAGGGGTATCATCACCCTGAGTTGTGGTGAGAAGGAATTAGTGTTTAGCCTTAGCATATCCGCTTTAATATGGGTTTATTAACCAAGTCCTCGGAAATGAATGGAAACTTGCATTGAAAGTGGTCTCGTCGAGACAGATGCGCTGTATCGAGGACAAATCAGAGGCTATTGGCGTAACTAAAGATTCTTTGATGGAAAATGCAGGTGCTGCGATTGCCTCCTTTGTCGTGGCTAAATACGGTCCAGTAAAAGATGTTAACGTCCTCGCCCTTATCGGTGGAGGAGGAAATGGATCTGACGGATATATTGTCAGTAGACATCTGGCGGATCAAGGTGCTAATGTCACGGTTATAAAGCTTATTGATAAAATCAATCCCAAGGAACAATCTGCCAAAATGGCAGGTGTCGTATGCTTGGAAAATGATTTTGTTTCTAACGATGAACTATTAAAAGACTTAGTAAAAAAGTCATCTATTGTTATTGATGCTGTGCTTGGAATTGGCGTAAATCGAAAGATAGATGGGCAACTACGGCACCAAATGGATATTATAGAAAAAAACACCTCAAATATCCCCGTAGTTGCTATAGATTTGCCTAGTGGGCTTGGGGTCGATACAGGTAATGTGGATTCATCGGTTATCAAGGCCGATGTTACTGCTGCATTGGGTTTTCTGAAAATGTGTCATGTAGTTCAGCCAGGTGCCTTATTGTGCGGTGATGTTAGTGTTTTGAACATAGGGATACCCTCACATTTAGGGGAAGGATTTAACTTGGATACAATAACTGAAACAATGGTAGCCCCGTTACTTCCTGATAGGCCTGATTTTTCCCACAAAGGAATGTTTGGAAAATTACTTGTTGTTGGTGGCAGTGAGAATTTTATCGGTGCTCCCACATTGGCTTCAGGGGCGGCCTATAGGTCTGGTACGGGTCTCGTCACTGTTGCCTGTCAACGAAAGATAGCATCTACGTTATTGTCTTTGTCCCCAGAGGCAACGTTATTACAAATGGAAGAAACTTCTAATGGTGATATAGATGGTTGGCGCTCAGCCATGGGAATTACTCAGGTACTTGATAATTATTCAGCGATGCTGGTGGGATGTGGACTTGGTATAAATAGTGAAAAATATAAGCTGATACGAAATTTGATATTGAGCGGATTGAAAGGTCCTCCAATTATTATTGACGCAGATGGTCTCAACCTGATCGCAAAATTCTATAAATGGTGGGAAAGAATGCCAGATGAAGTGATATTGACCCCTCACCTTGGAGAGATGTCTAGGCTTACGGGATTGTCTATTGATGAAATACAAGGTGACCCTCTAGGGATCTCACGATTTTATTCTAACAAATGGAATAAAATCGTGGTGTTAAAGGACGCCCACACGGTAATAGCTGCATCAAACGGTGATGCTTTTATAAATGAGGCTGCTAATCCAGCGCTAGCTTCGGCTGGAACAGGAGATGTTTTGGCCGGTATTATCGGAGGGCTAATTGCACAGCGAGTTTCTCTTTTATCGGCTGCTATTTTGGGGGTGTATATTCACTCACGATCGGCCAATAATGTATCGAAAAACGTTGGAGTGTCAGGGCTATTGGCGTCAGACTTACTGCCTGAGATTCCTGTGGTAATGGAAAAACTTAGGAGATATTAATCCTTGGTAGAATTGAAAGGTGATTCCAAGTCTTCATTTGTATCTCAACTGTTTAAAAGTATTGCCACCCAATATGATCTAATGAATACAATGATGACAATGGGGAGGCATCGATATTGGCGTAGGAAGAGTGTGGACTATATCGCTGGTTCTGGAAATGTCTTGGATCTAGCAACCGGTACCGGCGACTTTGTTCTGGAGCTGTTGGGTAAATCCAAGGCTAATTATGTGGTTGGTCTAGATATAACCCCTGCGATGTTAGATGTAGCCTCAAAAAAGATTGCAGACAAGAATTTATCAAATCATGTTTCATTGATAGTCGGAGATGCACACAAATTGCCTTTTGGTGACGAATCCTTTGATTATGTCACGGTAGGTTTTGGAGTTAGAAATTTCCAAAATTTACCTATTGCGATCAATGAAATAAAGAGAGTTATCAGTCCGAATGGAAAACTAATCATATTGGAGATTGTAAAGCCGGAAGGGTGGTTTATGTCTAATGTGTTTCCTGTCTTTTTTGGAATTTTGGCTCCAATTTTGGGAATTCTTTTTGCTAGAAACAAAAACGCATACATATATTTGACAAAGTCGGTAGAAGGATTTGTGGGTATTTCGGAATTGGCAGAAATAATTCAAAATAACGGATTTACTGAAATCAAAACTTATAGGTATGGTTGTGGGTCTATAGGGATCATTTTGGCTAGTAAATGATAAATGTTGATTTATGAGTTGTTTGGCCTTTCCGTTAAAGTAACCTCAGTTACCTGTGGGGATTTTTCAAATATATAATCTATTTTTACTTTTTCTCCAACTTTATGTCTCCACAGCGTGGTTAAGAAATCAGCCATGTCCTTCGTCTTGGTTCCATTTATAGCTATTATCACGGCGCCAGCTCTTAGCCCTGATTCGTAAGCCGGGCCGTTTTCTGATGTGAATGTTACCAATACGCCTTCAGTTACACCCAAATCATATTTGTTTGATAGTGTTTGAGTAACGTCTGTTCCTCTGAGACCGATCAGAGGCCTAACGACTTTTCCATCTTCAATCAATTTTTTGAAAATTGGTTGGGCTATTGATGAGGATATTGCGAAGCCCATTCCCTGTGCGCCACCATACATCGCGGTATTTATGCCAATAACATGTCCTTTCATGTCAAGTAAGGGGCCTCCGCTATTGCCGCGATTTATAGCTGCGTCTGTTTGTATCATGTCATATAAGTCACCTCTATCGGTTTCAACGGTTCTTCCCAGGCCGCTAATTATTCCCATAGTTACGCTTGGTCCACCTTTTAAGTTAAGTGCATTACCAATTGTTATGACCTGGTCACCTGGTCGTAAGATCGTTGAGTCACCAAAAACTATTGTTTGTAAGTTGTCGACCGGTATTTTCAGAATGGCCAGATCAGTTAGACTGTCTTTTCCTATGACTTCGGCAGGAAAAGTTCTACCGTCTAAGAGGCTTACCTGAATATCTGAAGCATTTCCAATGACATGATGATTGGTTATGATGTGTCCATCTTCACTCAGGATCATGCCTGTTCCAGAACCTTCATCAGTATAGTTGTATAAGAAGCCTCTAGACACGATATTTACAGAAATTGAAACCACAGAGGGTTGTACCTTGGCTACTAGGTCAGAAACTGATACCACTCCTTTTGTATCAATATTTAAGGAGGTTTTAATATCCCCATTTGATTGGCTTGATATGGTCGAATTTGGTTCAGTCTCTACTTTGCATGCACAGATCATCAAAAGGATCATAATAAGACTAAATAATAATGTGGTTTTGTTACTCATTTGACGAGACGTTAACTATCTTGACTCGCACTCTCGTGAATCCTGTCCAGAAACTCAATATGCCGGATTTTTTGGAAGAAGAGGTGCTATATTCGTGAAACATGGATGTTATTTGAGCTCCGAACAGTATTATTAGGGCGGATATATAAACCCATGCAAGCAGGGCCATTATTGCTCCTACAGCCCCATATAGTATGTTGTATACAGGGAATTTGCCCACATACCATATGAAACCTAACTGCGCAAAAATGAAACAGATTGAAGCAAGCAAAGCCCCAGGAACCACATGTATGATGCTGACTTTAGTATTAGGTAACCATCTGTAAAGTATAAGGATTGATATGAAAGCCAGCAGTGGAGAAACAAGATCGGCGATTGTGCCCCATATCATATCTGCGGGAATTTCATTTTGAGGGAGAGTGTATTCAAATATTTGCCGTATTATTTCTATCAATGGGGCGGTAAATAGTATTATTAAAACCAACAATCCTGCTGCGAATACGAGGCCTATGTCAATGATTCTTTCCCAAAGGAATGCCCTGGGCGTCGTTACGCCCCAAGCGGTATTTATTCCTTTCCTTACTGCACTGAAAGCAGCGGACGACGTCCACACAAGCCCGACAAAACTGGCTATTCCGGTGATGGCTCTAGCACTAATAATTCCTTCCATAGTGCTGCCAATCAGGTCACTTGATATTGGTAATACATCAGCGATTTCTTTGGCGAGAGTTTCGTTGCTCGATTCTGTCCCAATAATGAAACCTAATGTTGATATTACAGCAAGCCCTAAAGGAAACATTGAAAAAAGAGCGTAGAAAGAAATAGCCGCCGCCATGTACTGACAATTTTTATGTAAAAATTGTTTTATAGCATCGATAAGAAAAAGTATTATTCTCAGTAGTATCATTATTCACGTCACGGAAATATTCGAAGAATGCAGCACTATTTTAAAGCAGTATTAGATGCTTAGATAGGGCTGTGCAGAAATATATAGGGTGTGTTGACCAATACGGCGGTTAAATCCCGATACAATTAGTTGATACTCCGTAGATATTTGGCAGGGTTTACTATGAAGACAAGTGATTTTGATTATTATCTTCCAAAAGGTCGGATTGCCCAGGTTCCAGTAGAACCCAGGGATAGTTCGAAATTAATGGTAGTTGATAGATCAGAAAAATCGATACACCATAGAATTTTCACAGACATTTTGGACTATTTGCGTGAAGGTGATGTACTTGTTTTTAACGATAGTAAAGTGATTCCCGCGAGGCTTTATGGAAAGGGAGAATCTGGTAATGACATTGAATTGATGTTACTTTCTAGGTTGGAGTATCAGCTTTGGAAAGCTCTAGTTAAACCTGGAAAAAGATTGAAGAAAGGATCTCAATTTACAATTAGTACGAAGATCGGGTCAGAAATGTCAGGATTTGTGGAAAAAGTTCATCTTGACGGTACTCGAACGGTGCGAATATTTGGTGAAGAAAATATTCCAACACATGGAGAAATGCCCCTGCCGCCATATATTAAAGACAGGGTCTCGGATCCTGACCGCTACCAAACAATCTATGCTAGGAAAGACGGTAGCATAGCTGCTCCTACTGCGGGATTGCATTTCACTGAACCATTGATGTCATCCATAAAGAAAAAAGGTTGTGAAATTGTTTTTGTAACTTTACATGTTGGGTGGGATACCTTTAGGGAAGTTAGGGCTGATAATCCTGTTGACCATAAAATGCATTCTGAATATTGGGAATTGTCGGATGAATGTGCATCAGTTTTGAGCAAGGCAAAGAAACAAGGTAGAAAAATAATATCAGTGGGAACAACAGCGACAAGACTACTTGAAAATGCCTCACAAAAACGAAATGCTAATCCAATAGTTGCAGGGTCAGGTTGGGCCGATATCTTCATAACACCAGGTTATAAATTTAATATGGTTGATCGACTTGTCACGAATTTTCATTTACCTAAATCATCACTGCTTATGCTAGTCAGTGCCTTGGCTGATAGAGAGTTTATTCTTCATGCTTATGAGGAAGCAATTCGACATGATTACAGGTTTTACAGTTTTGGTGATGCGATGTTAATTCTGTGACTTTTTATTTGGGTTAAGCAGTAGGTATTGACAGAAATGCATTTTTCCATTCTTTAATAAGGGGAGTTTATTTAAAACCAATTAATTGTTAGATGGGAGAAATAGGTTGTCTGGAGAAAAAATTCTTGTGGTTGATGATGAAGAGAACATACTTGAAGCTATTAAATATAGTTTATCAAAAGAAGGTTACGAGGTTTATGGAGCCTCTGATGGAGAGATAGGACTTGAGAAGGCTAAAGAACTGTCTCCAAATTTGGTGATACTTGATGTTATGCTGCCTTCGTTGGATGGGTTCGAGGTTTGTAGAATTTTAAGGAAGGACATGGACGTTCCCGTTTTTATGCTTTCCGCAAAATCTGAGGAGATAGATCGGGTAGTCGGTTTGGAGATAGGAGCTGATGATTACATTACCAAACCATTCAGTATGAGGGAACTCATGGCACGTGTGCGAAATGCACTCAGAAGAGCTAACGAAGAACGGGGAAATGCAAATAGTTCAAAAAGCGAAAAAATCGTGGCAGGTGAACTGGAAATAAACCTATCCAGTCATACGGTTCGTCTTTCAGGTATGCCAATAGAAATGAAACCTCGTGAATTTTCACTATTATCCCTACTTGCCTCCAATGCTGGTCGCGTGTATAGCAGAGATCAAATCTTAGAAAGCCTCTGGGGCCATGCATATATAGGTGATGTTCGTACGGTTGATGTACACGTCAGATGGATTAGGGAAAAAATAGAATACGATCCGTCTCGACCTACTAAGATAATTACAGTTCGTGGAGTTGGGTATCGTTTTGACGGGTAGTAATTTTGGAGGCTGATGTTGAATTTACTTTCCCGAATCATTCCAAGATCGTTGCATTGGCGTATCGCGGTCACATACACCGGGATCATTGTGGTGGTAATGGTTTTGGTGAGCTATTTTATGTCTGGGTATATCAAAGAAATAATTAAACATCAGTCCGCCATACAATCAGAAGAGCAATCCCGATTAATAGCTGATTTGTTGACTGGTTCGAATCTGAAAGAATTATCTCTCGAAGAAAACTATGAACATAGAGTTGTTGTTTTAGATTACAAAGATGCGGTTTTGTTGGATACCAAAACTTTAAATTCAGCAGATAACCATCATTCAATTAGTGGCGTATCGTTTTCAGAAGCCTACATAGTCCGTAACGGGGAAAGATACGGAAAAGTGCGAGTCTATTCCTATAATGAGAATCTTGAAAATCAAGTTGATTCAATTGTAATAAGAGTGCTACTCATTGGATTAGTAGTGGCCAGTGTCCCTGTCATACTAGGTTTATACTTTGCTCGTCGAACGAGTAGATCAATAAAAGTATTGACAGCTGGAGCGACTAAGATAGAGTCCGGCGATTTAACTTATAGAGTTAGGGTGTCCTCACATGAAGAGACTGCAGAATTAGCAAATGCGTTTAATCTTATGGCAGATACAATTTCTGAAATGGTGGAAAACATCTCCAATGATCGAGATACAATTTCTGCCGTATTGAATACAATGGCTGATGGTGTGATCTCCATAGATAGAGAAGGAGTGATTACCCTAATAAATCAAACAGCCGCGGAGACTTTTATAATTTCAGCTGCAGATACTGTGGGAATGAGGATTTCCGAAGTCATTCGCGATCATGAAATACTTCAATTGTATTCAAAATGCCTTCAGTCAAGCACGCTCCAACGAGTGGAAGTTGAGATACCTGAAACGCGAAGTTTTCTAAGCGTGACAGCCACGCCTCTCGGGCAAGAGTCAGAACGAGGAGCCTTGTTAACAATTCATGATTTGACTGGTCTTAGGCAAATTGAAACCACCAGGAAGGAATTTGTTAGTAATGTTTCACATGAATTGAGAAGCCCTATATCTTCTATTCGTGCAATGGTGGAAACTCTGGAAGACGGCGCAATAGATGATAAAAAAGTTGCCTCTGATTTCATTATGCGAATACAGAAAGAAGTTGAGCGTATGACTTCCATGGTTGATGTCTTACTGGAGCTTTCTCGTATAGAAAGCGGGCAAGAGGTCGTGAACATGGCTACATTGCAACTTAAACCAAAAGTAGAGGAGGCAATAGAGTTGGTCAAGCGATCTGAAGGCACCGAGGATTTAAATATAACGTCTGAAATTCAGTCCGATATCAATGTAGTTGCTCAATCAGATAAATTGTTGCAAATATTGGTAAATTTGCTTCAGAATGCCATTAAGTTTACCTCCACGGATTGCTCTGTCATCGTCCGCAGTAGAGTTTCTGACAAACATGTTTTGATAGATGTTGAAGATAATGGTACTGGTATTGCTTCAGAACATTTACCCCACGTGTTTGAACGGTTCTACAAGGCAGATAGATCCAGAAGAGATGGTGGTTCTGGTTTGGGATTAGCTATTGTAAAACACCTGGTGCAGGCACATGGTGGGGATGTAAGTGTGGATAGTGTTGAGGGTGAGGGTAGTGTTTTTAGCTTTACCTTGTCTTTGTCTTAGGTGAGTTTACGTAAAGTTATTTCGTAAATCTGTTTTTTTAATGATTAATTTTGGCTTGTCGATATTCTGTTATTTTCATTCGTAATATCCCTTAAATCCTCGTTAATCATGTGTTAACCAAAGTGAGCAATTTGAGGGCTAGTATTTATGTGATGAATATCTCAGAAATTCAAAAAGTTCGTTAAACGAAATATCTGGGATTTGGTTTTTGGGAAGTGTTTTTACTAACAGATAGGCTAGGAGGTCTAACAACAAGAGAATGAATAATATGAGGTTCAGGGCACCGTTGCTTATGATTGTAGTGCTTCTATCACTGTTCGTTGTAGTGGCTTGTGGAGATGAGGAGGAAGAAGCACCGGCCGTATCAGCAGGTCTTGGTCAGAAGCACCCAGCGGACGACGGTAATGCTAACCTTAAGGGAACTGTTGAGATAGATGGATCAAGCACTGTATATCCTATTTCTGAGGCAGTTGCTGAGGAATTCAATGAATTGTACCCAAATGTCCGTGTGAACGTGGGGGTCTCTGGAACAGGTGGAGGATTCAAGAGGTTCACTATCGGGGAGACAGATGTTTCCAATGCTTCACGACATATGGAGAATCCTAGAGAGACCAGTCAAGCAGAGGAAAATGGAATCAAGTATGTAGAGCTTAGGTTGGGTACCGACGGTTTGTCCGTGATGGTAAGTCCCGCAAATGATTTTGTTGATTGTTTAACTACCGAAGAACTTAGAATGATATGGGAGCCAGGTTCTGAAATCAATAACTGGAAACAGCTTAGGGCTGAATTTCCTGATCAGAAGATGCGTCTATATGGTCCAGACACTGATTCCGGAACGTTTGATTATTTTACTGAAGAGATAATGGGTGAAGTTCAACTATCACGTTCAGATTACACTGCTTCTGCAGATGATAATGTGCTTATCCAGGGGATAGCTGGCGACAAAGGTTCGCTCGGTTACTTTGGATATGCTTACTACCAGGAAAGCAAAGATAATCTGAAGCTTGTTGCGGTGGATAGTGGTTCCGGTTGTGTAAAGCCAACTCCTCAGTCCATTTCTTCCGGAGAATATTCTCCACTTTCGAGACCTTTGTTTATATATGTCAACATGGATAGTTACAAGCGGCCAGAGGTGAAAATGTTGGTGGATTTTTATATGGAGCACGGTCCTGAGTTAACAAATGAGGTGGGTTACGTGTCTTCAGGATCTGGTGTATATGAGGAGAATATAAGGAAACTCAAGTGATAGGTATGAAGTGAAACTGTATTTGGGACGGCTATTATTTATTCGAGAATAAAATTAAGTTGATGTTGAAGATTGCGAGGGAATGCAAGGTTTGGGGTTGATCTTGCTGAAAGCTTAATATTGGATAGTTTGGAAAACAAGAAATACAACTGAAGGATTGATTTTTCCAAAAGATGGTTGATTTAAGAAATTCGAGTAAAAAACCGATGGTTCGCCTTGAGGGAACTATCGTCAAATGGCTTTTTTTCTCCTGTGCTATTGTTTCAATACTTACCACTGCAGGTATTTTAATTACGCTCATATATCAAGCTATGAGTTTCTTTAGCGAAATATCTGTTTGGGATTTCCTGACTGGAACCAGGTGGACGCCCATCCTGAAGCCGAGGGCTTACGGGGTTTTGCCATTGTTGAGTGGTACGTTACTGGTGACAGTTATTGCCGCTGTTGTAGCACTTCCCATCGGTCTCATGACTGCGATTTTTCTTTCTGAGTATGCGCCAGATAAAGTGAGAAGAGTGATAAAGCCAATACTGGAAGTGTTGGCGGGGATTCCGACGGTTGTTTATGGTTATTTTGCTTTAACATTTCTGACTCCACAATTGCAGCATATTTTTGATGATCTTTTGATATTTAATGCTTTAAGTGCTGGGATCGTTATGGGAGTAATGATTATTCCCATGGTTTCATCTTTGAGTGAGGATGCTATGATAGCGGTCCCCAAAAATCTAAAAGAAGGTGCCTATGCTTTAGGTGCCACCAGATATGAAGTTAGCACAAGGATAGTGGTGCCTGCTGCCTTATCCGGTATCATTGCAGCTTTTATTCTGGCTCTTTCGCGCGCTATTGGTGAAACCATGTTAGTGACAATTGCTGCTGGTGCTACCCCCAGAATGGGTTTAAACCCGATGGAGAGCATACAAACAATGACTGCTTACATCGTACAGTTGAGTTTGGGTGAGGCTCCGGTAGGTTCTCTTGAATATAACACGATCTTTGCTGTTGGATTGTTGTTATTCTGCATGACTCTTGTAATGAATCTTCTTGGGTTTTGGGTCGTTAGTCGATTTAGGGAGAAGTATTAGATATGGGTTCTGAGATACAGGTAAATCGTACCCTTATGAGCCCGAGAAGAAAACTCAGGAAAATCTTGGGCGCTTTTTTTTACACCATTTTTTTATTGTCTGTTTGTGTTGGAATTATTGGCTTAGCAGTGCTACTTTTTGATGTGTTGACTAAGGGTATTCCCTGGTTGAGTTGGCATTTTATAACTGACTATCCTTCTAGGCACCCAGAGGAGGCGGGACTCTTCTCTGCGTTGATGGGGACGATTTGGCTTATGGTGATGACTGCGTTGTTTACTGTACCTGTTGGGGTTGGAGCCGCTATCTATTTGGAAGAATACGCACCTAGAAACTTTTTTACACGATTTATAGAGATTAATGTCGCGAATCTTGCGGGCGTTCCTTCCATAGTTTACGGACTCTTAGGGTTAGCGTTGTTTGTATATCTAATGAACCTGGGAAGAAGTGTACTCGCCGGATCTTTAACTTTATCTTTACTTGTTTTGCCTATTGTTATACTAGCCTCCCGAGAGTCCATTAGGGCAGTTCCTGATTCTTATAGGCAGGCTGCTTATGCGATGGGAGCCGATCAATGGCAAGTCATAAAAGAGGTGGTATTGCCGTCAGCAGTTCCGGGTATTCTCACAGGGACGATCCTAGCGATGTCTAGAGCAATAGGTGAAGCTGCTCCTGTTATCGCGATAAGTGCCTTAGTTTATCTTACTTTTATACCCGGGCATCCCATGGAACGTTTTACAGTGCTCCCAATTCAAATATTCAACTGGGTTTCCAGGCCTCAGGATGAATTTAGAGGTCTTGCGGCCGCTGGAATTATTGTTTTATTGGTCATATTACTGTCAATGAATGCGATTGCTGTTTTCTTAAGGAATAAATATCAAATTCGATCGGAGGAATAGAATAATATCAACATGTATAACAAAACAAGAAAACAGTGGGCACAATGAACAGTCAATATGTCCTTGAAGTTAATAATCTCAATGTCTATTACGGGGATTTTAGGGCTATAAAAGATGTTGGTATGAAGATTCGAGAAAAGTCCGTTACAGCATTGATAGGGCCATCTGGGTGCGGGAAAAGTACTTTCCTGAGATGCTTGAATCGCATGAACGATTTGATAATTGGAACTTCGATAGAAGGTGAGGTTTTATTCGAAAATCAAAATATTTATCAATCTGATGTGGATGCTACCGAAATACGTTCAAGGATAGGTATGGTTTTCCAAAAACCAAATCCTTTTCCTAAATCTATCTACCAAAACATTGCATTCGGGCTTAAGGTAAATGGATTCACTGGCAATATGGATGAAGCTGTAGAAAGCTCTCTTCGAAATGCGGCTCTTTGGGACGAAGTTAAGGATAGGCTGAATGACAGCGCATTCGCTTTGTCAGGTGGACAGCAACAGAGACTTTGCATCGCCCGGGCTTTGGCCATCGAGCCCGAAGTTATCTTGATGGATGAACCAGCATCGGCTCTTGATCCTATAGCTACCCTAGCGATCGAAGAACTAGTAAGGGATTTAAGTAAGAGATATACGATTGTTATTGTGACCCATAATATGCAACAAGCTGCGCGAGTTTCTGATGAGACAGCTTTTTTTATGGTCGGGGAAAACAGATCTGGGTACCTAGTGGAACATGACGATACACAAAAAATATTTACGAATCCAACTAACAGAAGGACTGAGGAATATATTACAGGTAGGTTTAGCTAAAGGGGGTAGGTGATATGCCAAGAGGTGATTTTGAAAGAAAACTTAATCAGGTTCAGGATGAGGTTGTGGAGCTTGCTAGTATGGTGGAGAAGGCTATATTTAAGTCTATTGACGCGCTTAAATCTAGAGATATTGAGTTATCTAAACAAGTTGTAGAAGAAGATGATGAAATAGATAACAAGCAACAGGCTTTGGAGGATCTATGTGTTGATTTGATTGCTCTTGAAGCGCCAATGGCTGTGGATTTAAGAGTAATCATATCGGCTATGATGGTCGCTAATGAATTGGAACGTATGGGCGATTATGCGGAGGGTATAGCGAAACTTAGTATTGCTATGGGAGATTTACCCCCTTTAAAGCCGTTGATTGACATTCCTAGAATGGCAGAAAAATCAGTAAGCATGCTAAGAAGAAGTATAGAATCTTATGTGGGTAGAGATATAGAAGGTGCCAGGCAGGTATACCGTGATGATGATGAAGTCGATGAGATTTACGAACAGGTCTACCGAG
>MDTE01001174.1_pt1 | contig 14557 bp, 24 predicted proteins | sample 811231 | NCBI WGS metagenome assembly MDTE01 (sample SAMN05326651, study PRJNA326480) | marine metagenome | isolation source: seawater | place: Indian Ocean: Red Sea | collected 2010 | reverse complement strand
ATGTGAGGTTCGAATCATCGTTTCCACACAGCCAGAGAATGTCAAATCGATTCCATCCAAGAAGCCAGAGATTATGGAAATGGGTCTGACTGGTGGTAACTTTGAGGATCAACTTTCATTCGCTGAGGAAAACCTAGGCAAGACCCTAGAGGTCTCCGATGTCTTCGACGGTGGAAAGGACATCGATGTCATTGGAATCACTAAGGGTAAGGGATGGCAAGGTGTAGTCCGCCGATTCGGAGTCAAGCTCCTGAGTCACAAGAACAGCAAGCGTCGAAGACAGGCTGGGAACATGGGTGACTTCGGAACCGGATATGTCCGTAAGACAATTCGACAGGCCGGCCAGACTGGTTTCCACCAGAGAACTGAGTACAACAAGAAGGTTCTCAGAATATCCAACCCTGAAGAGGACGACATCACTCCAGAGGGTGGTTTCCTTCACTACGGTGAGGTTACCAATTCCTACATGATTATCCAAGGTAGTCTACCTGGTTCTGCGAAGCGCCTTCTTCGATTCCGTGAGGCAACTCGCCCACGCAAGAATCAGGATGCAGTTGAGATTACTTTCGTCAGTACATCTAGCAAGCAGGGGGCCTGAACATGAAGGTCAAGCTACTCAATATCACCAACAATGTTGACCAGGAGGAATTCGAGGAAGGTTTCCTGTCTGAGAACTACGAGATAGAAACTTCTGCTGGTAAGTCAATCACCCTCCCTGAATGCTTCTCGTCATACATCAGGCAGGATGTCGTCAGAGACGCCGTAGCAGCGTCCCGTGCAAACCGTCGCCAAGCATACGGGCACCGCCGCCATCTAGGCCGCCGCCGCCCACAGCCGGGCATGAAGCACAGCGTCGAGTGGTGGGGCAAGGGGAGAGGTGTCTCTCGAATCATGCGAAAGACCGGGCAGAGAACCGGTGCAGAGAACCCGCACACTCGTGGTGGTCGCAGGGCTCACGGGCCTCTAGTCGAGAAGGACTGGTCTCAGAAGGTCAACTCGAAGGTGAGGCGAATAGCTCGTAATTCGGCTATTGCAGCCACATGTGATTCCGAGATGGTTTCCTCACGTGGTCACCGATTCGATGATTCCGTCTCGTTCCCGATAGTCATAGGTGACTATGTTGAGGCACGCGGCAAGGACAAGGAATCCTATGATGTCGAGCAGATTCCTCTTGCAAACTCAACTCGCAAGTTTATCGCTATGATGCAGGGAATCGGCCTAGGTGCCGACCTTGACAGAGCTAAATCAGGTCGCAAGATTAGGGCAGGTAAGGGTACTATGCGTGGACGCAAGTACCGTACTCCGAAGAGCATCCTACTAGTAGTCGGCCAGACCGATGGCTTGGCGAAAGCGGCACGCAATGTACCAGGTGTCGATGTCGTAGCAGCCAAGGATCTCTGTGCTGAAGATTTGGCACCCGGTGGAGATCTTGGGAGACTGACTGTTTGGACTCGTCAAGCTATCGAGGCAATGGAGTGAGTAAAATGGACCCGTACAAGGTAATCATCATGCCATGGATCACTGAGAAGTCCCTAGAGGCTAGGCGAATCGCCAACCCTGACGAGGGCTTCTTCAAGAACAATAATCGCTTGGAGTTCATCGTCAACGAGAAGGCTACCAAACTGGATGTTAAGGAGGCAGTAGAGCGCCTCTTCGACACCAAGGTCGCCAAGGTGAACATCCGCATCTCGAAGCATGGCAAGCACGCCAGCGTCAAGATGGCAGAGGGATACGACGCGGATGTCGTAGCCCAGAACTTGAGTGCATTCTGATGAGGTGGTGAAGAGATGGGCAAGAGAATTCGAGCACAGCGAAGGGGTTCAAGCCCCAAGAACAGGGTATCCAGTCACCGTTTCCCGGGTGCTTCACGCATCCCAAGGGGTGTTGAGCAGGTTGGTGAAGTGGTTGAGCTAATTCACAGTCCGGTACACACTGCACCCCTCGTGCGCGTGAAGTTCGACGATGGCACTGAAACACATCTGGTGGCGACCGAGGGAGTCTCTGTTGGTCAGAAGATAGCTATCGGCAGCAATGTCAACCTACGACCAGGTAATGTGACCAACTTGGGACAGATACCAGAAGGTACTCCAATCAACAATGTCGAATTGCGACCTGGTGATGGCGGCAAGATCGCCCGCAGCGGCGGCAACTCGGCCATTTTGGAGACAAGGATGGGCGAATCGGTCAGGGTTCGCTTACCATCTGGTCGCCTCAAGGATCTTCCAGCATCCTGCAGAGCCACCATCGGTGTCCTTGCAGGACACGGTCGAAGTGAGAAGCCTTTGATGAAGGCCGGTGCGGCCTTCTACAAGGCGAAGGCTCGAGGTAAGGCATACCCAACCGTTAGCGGTGTGGCAATGAATCCAGTTGATCACCCTCACGGTGGTGGAAACCACCAAGCTGTCCACGGACCCAACTCTGTATCACGTCATGCCCCACCGGGGCAGAAGGTCGGTCACATTGCGCCACGACGCACTGGCCGCTCGCGAGGGAAGAAGCAGGAGTGATGATGAATGGCACGTAGGAAGAACAAGGGCATGCGCAAGCCGAAGGCGGCGCGCAGGCAGGCAAGGAAGCGCCGAATGGGCGTAGCAGAGAGGAGGAAGCGTGAGTTCACCTACCGCGGCTACACCCTTGAAGAACTCAACCAGATGCCTCTCTACCCTATCGAAGACGATGATCAGATGAGTATCGTAGAACTTCTACCATCTAGGGCACGGCGCTCCCTCGACCGTGGCCTACCAAGGGAGAACGAGTTGTTCCTCTCCAAGGTAGAGGAAGCCAACGATGGTGACACCATCAAGACGCACCGCCGAGACATGCCAATCCTTCCAGTAATGGTTGGCAAGACGGTTGCTATTCACAATGGACGTGATTTCGTGAAGATAGATGTCCAGCCAGAGATGATTGGCCAATATTTGGGTGAGTTCGCTCCTACCCGACGCAGGCCAACTCACACTGGCCCTGGTGTCGGTGCTACCAGGTCGAGCAAGCACGTGGCATTGAAGTGAGGTGAGAAAGGATGAGCAGAGACAGAAACAAGCCCCAGCCTGGATACACCCAACTCCTAGAAGGTAACAAGTTGGCAGTCGCCCGTGTAACGGGTGCTGATATTCACCACAAGCACTGCGTGCAGATAGCACGCGCAATCAAGGGAATGTACGCCGGTTCAGCCATTGAGTATCTACACCAAGTCATCGATGGCGAGAAGGCAATTCCGTATGTCGCTCGCCATAGGGGCGGTCGTGGTGGAAACACCATGGCTGGACACCGCAAGGGCAAGATGGGTCCAGGTCGCTTCCCAAGGAAGGCTTCTCAGGTCTATGTCAAGTTGATTGAGAGCGCTATGGACAACGCACGTCAGCGCTACGAAGAGATTGACGCTGAGGAGATGCTGATTACCCATGTTGCCGCACACCGCGGACAAGTTGCACGCAACATGCGCCCTCGCGCACGTGGGCGCGCTACACCTTCCAACCACTACAAGGTCAACTTGGAGTTGTTCCTCGAGTTCTACGGTGATGACGAGGACGAGGACGAGGGAGATTTCTGAGGAGGAATGAAATATGGCAAAAGTGAATCAAATCCGTTCATTCGTCGATCGCAATGTAGAGCGTCAGCTTGTACGTGAGTACTTGCTCAAGGAGACCGAGCGCGCCGGATTCGGTGGCCTCGACTTTGAGCGAGCCTTCGACAACCAGCAAATCTGCACCAAGGTCACGCTCAAGGCAGAGCGTGTCGGCATGGTCATCGGTCGCCGTGGCAAGGTGATTAACGAGCTACAGCGTAGGATTCGTGATGATTTCAACCTTGAAAACCCGAAGTTGCAGGTCGAGGAGATAGACAGTCCAGCCCTCAACGCACAGGTGATGGCTAGCAAGCTAGCAAGCGCTCTCGAGCGTGGCTGGTACTTCCGTAGAGCAGGGCACAGCACTGTACTCAATGTGATGGAGGCTGGTGCCAAGGGTTGCTTGGTCATAATTGCAGGCAAGTTGACAGGCTCTAGGCACAGAACAGAGAAGTTCCTCAAGGGGCACATCAAGTATTGCGGTGAGACCGCTATCGAGCACATGGACATCGGTATCGCCACCGCAGTCAAGAAGCTCGGAACCATCGGTTGCACAGTTGCCATCATGAAGCCAGGTGCCAAGTTGCCTCACGAAGTCGAAATCACGAGTAGGATTGACGCAGGTCTTGAGCCTCTGATTGACGCACTGCCTGAGAGCGAGGTTGAGGAGAGTTCGCTTTCCGAAGAGGAGGCTGCTGAGGAGATTGCAGCTATCGAGCAACTTCAGGAAGATCAGGAGGCAGCCACTGAGGAGGAAGCACCTGCTGAGGAAGCAACTACCGAGGAAGAATCAGAAGAGGTTACCGAAGAATCCACTGAAGAGTCCGAGGAGGTGGAGTCGTGACCCATCTTTCCGCACGAGAAATCGACAACATGAGCGGCGACGCTCGCAAGAAGAGACTCGTAGAGCTACGCGAGGAGATGCTACAGCTACGTGCAGAGCAGGCGCTTGGCGGTTCTGCATCCAATATGGGTGCATACAAGCAGGTTCGAAGGAGCATCGCACGTCTCTTGACCAAGATGAACGAGGAAAACAAGGAGTAGGAAAAGAATGGCAAGTATCTGCAATCTCTGTGGTCTACCCGAGGAACTGTGCATTTGTCAGGAAATCGCAAAGGAGCAACAGAGAGCTGTAATCTCAACCGTCAGAAGGAGGTATGGAAAAATGGTCACAATCGTTGAAGGAATCGATGATACTGCCATTGACATCGGCCAGTTGGCTAAGATCCTCAAGGCGGCTTGCGCCAGTGGTGGTACTGTCAAGGGACGCACCATCGAACTTCAAGGAGATCACAAGAAGAGGGCTTCCAAGGTCCTTGAGCAGAACGGCTACCAGGTGGAGGTGCGCTAGATGAATCATTGGCACACTTCCTGGTTGGCTCGGCACCTAGAGGTGGTCGAGTCTAGCGATCCGACTTTAGTTGGAAGGAGAGGCGTCGTCCTCGACGAGAGTCGCAATACGATTATGATTCAAGAGTCCGACAAGGTAACCACCCTTGCCAAGGACGTTATTCGATTCACTATCGACGGCAGCGAGCCTGTCGTTGGGTCCATGGTCTGTCAGAGGCCTGAGGACCGCGTACAAAGGAAGTACAGGAGGAACTGAAATGCGAGACATCGGAGTAGATGTGAAGGCGCCCGAAGGCGATTGGGATGGTAGTGAGAACTGTCCGTTCTATGGATCCCTTAGGGTTCGTGGTCAAGTAATCGAAGGAACCGTTTCCCGTGTGGGAATGCAGGGAACCATTGTGGTCGAGAGAGAGCACACCCGGCACATGCAGAAATTCGAGAGGTACGAGAGGCGCACACGCCGATACTCGGCTCACCTTCCGTCTTGCATAGGTGACATCTCAGTTGGTGATTCGGTGCGAATCATGGAGTGCCGCCCATTGTCCAAGACAGTCACTTTCTGTGTTATTGAGAAGGAGGCGAGCGCTTGAAGGGACTATCCGGACGCATGACTCGCGGCCTGCCGACTCAGGCGAAGATGTCCTGTGTAGACAACAGCGGAGCCAAGATTGTCCAACTGATTTCTGTACTCAAGCTCGGTGGAGTCGCTAGAAGGTATCCCGCAGCCGGTGTTGGTGACATGATCAATGTCACCGTTAGGCGAGGTACTCCTGAGCGTCGTCGTCAGGTGTTCAAGGCGGTCATTGTACGACAGAAGAGGCCGTTCCGAAGGGCGGACGGTAGTTGGGTTCAGTTCGAAGACAACGCTTGCGTACTCGTGTCCAACGAGCGTGGCGAGTTGATTGGAACTGACATCAAAGGTCCAGTTGCCAGAGAGGCGGCAGAGAGGTTCCCGAGGATTGGAGCCACTGCAAAGCAGATTGTCTGAGGTGAAAAGAATGAGTAGCAAGCCAAACAAGCAGCGAAAGGGAGCGGTAAACGCTCCTCTACACACGCAGCGCAAGCGCATCCGCGCCCGCTGCTTAGATCCGACCTTCCCCAATGTGCGCAATGTCACAATCCGCGTTGGCGACAGGGTATCCGTACATCGTGGTGACTGGGGTAACCCTGGTCACGACAAGGATGAGGGAGGCAAGAGGCTCGGTGGACCCCGAGGCAAGGACGGCATCGAGGCGAGGGTCATCGGTGTTGATACCAAGTCCGGTCGAATCTTCATCGAGGGTGTAGCCCATTCCACTTCCGAGAGTAAGGCGGAGGGAATTCCAGTCCACGCGTCCAATGTCGTAGTCATCAAGGTAGATGACGGCGACCTTGTTCGATTGAAGAAGCTCGAAGAGCGCAACGGAGGTGTTCAGTGATGAGTGCTAACCATAGGAAGAGACTGTCAATGCCAAGAAGTTGGGCATTGCCTAGGAAGACTAGTGTTTGGATTGCTAAGCAGGATCCAGGCGGCCACTCTGATGAGTTCAGTATGCCGCTGACTGTCATTCTACGTGATGTACTAGGATTTGCACAGAGCCGTAGGGAGGTCAAGCGCCTCCTCGCTTCTCGTAAGGTATTAGTCGATGGTCGTGTAGCGACCAGCCCTAACCGCGGTGTCGGTCTGATGGATGTCCTGACAGTGGGTGATGATAACTTCCGATGTGTTCTTGACAAGAACGGAAAGCTACGATTCCCTGCCATAGATGCCAAATCCGCTGGCACCAAGGTATGCAGAATTGATGGTAAGACCACTATCAAGAATGGCGTCACTCAGTACAACCTGCACGATGGTAGGAACATACTCATCGATGATGCCAAGAAGTACAACACTGGCGACAGCTTAGTAATCGCCGTTCCAGGGCAGGATATCAAGGCTCACCACGCTTTCGATGAAGGTGCTAATGCTGTACTGATTGGTGGTAACCACGTCGGCTCGATTGCAGCCATCACTGGCAAGATCGAGAAGCGTTCATCGATGCCTAATGAGGTTACTTTCGAAGGCTTCGGCACCGTTGAGCGCAATGTGTTCGTCATCGGTGACTTCGCACTACCGGAGGTGGAAGTTTGAGTCAGAACCCAATGCTACAACCGCGTATCACCAAGGTGACCATCAACATCGGTGTAGGCGAGGGTGGAGAGCGCCTCCAACTCGCGGAGCGAGTACTCAATCTTCTGACCGGCTGCTCGTCGATCAGAACCCTTGGAAAGACCACCAACCGTGACCTCAAGGTCAGGGAAGGCGCACCAATTGGATGCAAGGTCACGATACGTGACCAAGCTATCATCGACAAATTCCTGAAGGACGCGTTCTGGGTTCGAGAGAACACCTTGCCCGCATATTGTGTGGATCAGCAAGGAAACCTCTCGTTTGGAATCGCTGACTACACTGATTTCCCCGAGATGAAGTACGATCCAGAGATTGGCATCTTCGGCATGGACATCAATGTAGTCGTCGAGCGTCCAGGTCACCGTGTGAGCCGCCGCCGCCGCCAGCGAGGCAAGGTCGGCATGGGTCACAGGGTGTCTCAGGTGGAGTCTCGTGAGTGGCTGAAGGAGACCTTCGGACTCACGTTGTTGGAGGAGTGAAGATGGGAAAGGAACACGGCATAAACATCGGTCGAGAATCTGGCTGCCGCCGCTGCGGTCGCAAGAGAGGAATGATTCGACGCCACGGCCTAAGGCTGTGCAGGCAATGTTTCCGCGACATCGCTCCGGAGATCGGATTCAAGAAGTTCAGTTAGGGAGGAGAAAGATATGCAATTTGACCCATTGAACGACGCATTCGTCAGCATCTTCAACGCTGAGCGAGCAGGTCACTACGAGGTGTCTGTAAGCCCAGCTAGCAAGCTGCTTGGCAGGATGCTCAATATTATGCAAGAGAACGGTTACATCGGCGAGTACGAGAAAACCGAGGACGGTAGAGGCGGTGGATTCCGCATCGAGTTGGTTGGAGCAATAAACCAGTGTGGAGTCATAAAGCCACGCCACTCGGTCAAGAGGAGTGATTTCGACAAGTGGGAGTCCCGTTACCTACCTGCGCAAGACTTCGGACTTCTTCTCATGACTACTAATCAAGGTGTCATGCACCACTACGACGCTAAGTCTGCGTCCATAGGTGGGCGTTTGTTGGCGTATGTCTTCTGAGGTGATTAAGTATGGTAAAGTTAGACAAGATTCGATACGAGATCGACATGCCAGAGGGCGTGTCGGCATCATTGGGTGAGGTTGGCCTCACAGTCAATGGACCAAACGGTTCGGTCTCCCGAGAATTCACTCACAAGAAGGTGAATGTCTCAGTGAATGGCTCTCAGATAGCCGTACAGTGTGAATTGCCGAGGCGTAAGGAGAAGGCAATCAGTGGAACTTGGAGAGCACACATCAACAACATGGTAGTCGGCGTCACTGATGGTTTTGAGTACCGTTTGAAGGCAGTATACTCTCACTTCCCAATGACCATTTCCGTACAGGGTTCAACTCTTGAGGTCAAGAACCTGTTCGGTGAGAAGGTTCCCCGTCAGGCTGCACTCAAGTGGACGCCTGCTGAGGTTGAAGTCAAGGTCGAGAACAAGGTCGATGTAGTCGTAACTGGCTGCGACCGCGAGAAGGTTGGTCAGACCGCCGCTATCATAGAACGCTCTTGCAAGATTCGAGGAAGGGATAGAAGAGTGTTCCAGGATGGAATTTACATCGTCTCAAAGGGGGCGAACTGAGGAGGTATGATGCATGTCTGAATACGAAGATATGACAGTAGCCGAGTTGAAGGATCTCCTAAGGGAGGCCGGTCTGACTGTTTCTGGCAAGAAGGCCGATTTAATCGCCCGTCTCTCCGAGAACGATTCTCAGGTAGACGACCAAGAAGAAGTCGTCGAGGAAGCCGAGGCTGAGGTCGAAGAACATGAAGAGGAGATCGAGGAAGACGATGACGATGACTTCGACGATGACTTCGACGACGAGTGGGACGATGAAGAGGAAATGCATGTCGCTAGACAGAAGCCGAAGCTCGACGACTCAACCAAGCAAGTCAAGTCACTACGCGATGCACAGAGCCGCAAGCAGCCAGCGTTCCGCCGACAGGAATGGTACAGGTACAAGCGGCTCTCGAAGACCGGATGGCGAAAGCCAAAGGGGATGCAGTCGAAGCAGCGCATGAACAAGAAGTACCGTTCGCCTATGGCACGCGTTGGATACGGCAAGGTTGCCGAGGCACGCGGATTACATCCATCTGGATTCAGGGAAGTGATGGTTCACAACCCGGATGACTTGGAGTCGATTGATCCAAGCACTCAGGCAGCGAGAATCGGCAAGACAGTCGGTAATCGCAAGAGAGCAGCTATTCACGAGAGAGCAGATGCGTTGGGCATCCGTGTTCTAAATCGAAGGAGGAATGTCTGATGCAACTAAGCAACCAGAAGCGTTTGGCTGCCGAGATACTCTCTGTTCAGCTTGGACAAGAGGTCGGTGAGAACCGAGTGTGGATCAATGATAACTATCTCGAGCAGGTCAGCAGTGCCGTCCAGAAGGAGGACATCCGCGAACTGATTGAGATGGGCTACATCAAGGCTAAGCCGGTACAAGGAACTAGCCGTGTACGCGCTAACAAGCGTGCATCTCAGCGAGCTAAGGGAAGGAGAAAGGGGCAGGGTACCCGAAGCGGTACCTCGAATGCTCGTGACCCACGCAAGAACCGTTGGATGAGGATGATTCGCGCTCAGAGGAGAGCCCTGAAGGAGATGCGCTCCGATGGTACTCTTGATGCAAGCCAGTACCGTTACTACTACCGCAAGGCGAAGGGTAACTCGTACCGAAGCATTGCTCACATGAAGACCAACATGAAACTCGATGGTATCGAAATTGGAGGTGATGCTTGATGGCGCACGGAAAGAGACAGAGGCTTAGATTCGCACGCCGCGAGTCAGGACAAACCGATTATCGCAGGCGCCTGAAGTTGCTACGCGGTGGCGCACCACGCGCCGTCGTCCGCGTCACAAACACTCAGGTGATATGCCAGATCGTCAACTACGAGGTAGACGGTGACCGAGTAGTCACCAGCGTCGATGGCTCATCGTTGGTATCTGACTACAAGTGGCCTAAGGGCGCTTCCAAGAAGTCCGTACCGGCTTGCTATCTAGCAGGGCTGGCTCTAGCCAAGCGCGCTGCGTCAGCAGGCGTAAAGGAGGCCGTGTTAGACATCGGCCTTGCAGCTGCTACCAGTGGAAACCGAGCCTTCGCCGCACTACGTGGCATGGTAGAAGGCGGATTGGATATACCACATGACGACTCAGTATTCCCTGACGATGAGCGCATCGCCGGCGCTCACATCTCCGACAGTATGTCGAAGTCAGTTGACAAGAGCAAGAAGGCGATAGAGGGGGCCTGAAAATGACTGAGGAACAACCAGCACCGGAGAACCCAGAACAGATTGCCCCAGGAATCGCTCTCGCGTACACCTCGCAACCAGAGTTGGAGCAGGGTCGCCACCGCCGTCGCAAGGGCGGCCACGATCCGATGGCTCAACTTCGTCAGTGGCGCCCGCGAACACGCCTTGGGCGAATGGTTCGCAACGGTGAGATAACGACCATCGAGAAGGCGATGGAGACGCGCCTACCTATTCGAGAGGTTGAGATAATTGACGCACTACTTCCTAATCTCGAGGATGAGGTCATCAATGTCAACATGATTCAGAGGATGACCGACAGTGGTCGCAGGGTCAGGTTCAATGTTATGGCTGCAGTAGGAAACAGCAACGGCTTCGTCGGCTTAGGCATGTGCAAGGGCAAGGAAGTTGCAGCGACCATCCGCAAGGCTATCGACACCGCCAAGCTCAATGTCATCCCAGTGGTGCGTGGTAATGGCTCGTGGGAGTCCGGTGTTGGCCCAGGTAACAGCGTACCGTTCAAGATTCAGGGTCGCGCAGGCTCAACTAGAGTCACTCTGATGCCTGCTCCAGCAGGCAAGGGTTTGGTCATCGGTGATACCGGTAAGACCGTTCTGAGGCTAGCTGGAATAACCGACATCTACTCGCGAACCGCAGGACAGACTCGCACAAACATCAACTTCGCACAGGCTACCTACAACGCTCTGAAGAACCTCAACAAGTCGAAGATTAGCGCTGACCAGCGCCGTCGTCTCTACATGACCGATGGGAGGGTGAGCGAATGACTTGGCTAGTTATCCGAGTAAGATCGAATGTCGGCGTCGAGCGCTCCATTCGTGAGACGATGGACTACCTGAACCTAACTCGCGTCAATCACGCGGTACTCGTTCCCGAGAACGATACCTATGCAGGTATGCTGCAGAAGGCCAAGGACTATGTCACTTGGGGACAGGTTGACGCAGATACAACCGAGGCTCTCATTCGCGAGCGTGGCCGTCTCATAGGAGACAAGGTCGTCACCGATGAAGCAGTTGCAGAGGGAACCGAATTCTCCAATGTTACAGAGTATGCCAAGGCAATCGCTGCAGGTGATGCAACGACCAAGGAGATGGACTCCCTCAAGCGAGTATTCCGATTACATCCACCACGAGGTGCCAAGGGCTGGGGCGGTATCAAGCGCCACTTCACCGTAGGCGGTGCTTTGGGATACCGCGGCGAGGCGATTACTGATCTCGCTGGGAGAATGATTTGAGGAGTTGACAAGGATGCCATCAAGAACGAACAAGTTCCGAGGAAGGAGCCGCTACCACGGTAGGGGCAAGAAGGCAGGCCGTGGCGCTGGAAAGCGTGGTGGCCGAGGTAACGCCGGTCTCAACAAGCACCGAGTCATGACTCGAATCAAGTACATGCCTGGTCACTGGGGGATGCACGGATTCAACCGTGATCCTTCGCTACGAAATGTGCATGTCACCGTCAATGTCAGCCAGTTGTCAGACCTAGCAGAGGATGGTGCGGTTGATTTAGGCTCCATGGGAATCGACAAACTCCTTGGCTCCGGCCAGATTAGTGAGGCGATTTCTGTGACCGTAGATCACGCCAGCGCTCGTGCTGTTGAGAAGGTCGAGGCCGCAGGCGGCAGCATCACTCTCTCCGAGGGAGACGACGAGTGGGACGACGAGTGGGAAGAGGAGTGAAACACTCCATCCTGTAAGAAACTGTGAAATGAACTACTGAGTGGGGGTGAACCGACATGGCAACAGCAAGGAAACCTTCCGCTTTCGGAATCACTGCCATTTCACTCATCTACTTCGGGTCACTATTCTACTGGAAGAAGGACGAGCTTCTCGGTACCGACAGGGCAGAGATGATTCTCGCAGCAGAAATGATTGCTATTGCAGTCGCTTATGTGGCTTATGTGATGTGGTGTGTCCAGAAGGATCTACCAGAGCAGGTGAAGGAGATCAAGTTCATCGGCAAGTATCTCAAATTCATAATCTGGCTTTCCATAATCCTCGCGTTCGCTTACTGGGGATTGGTTGATGACCGTCAAGTAGGCTTCCTACTAGTGGGGATTGGTTTGCTCGGTCTGGGGACCGGTCTCGCCCTTGCCTGTCTTGTTTACACAGGTGAGGAGAGCAGTCGATTGTACGGTCTCAAGAGGCTGGTAGATGTCTATCCAAGCATCACCAAGCCGGAGGGTCACGTTAGATTTAACCAGAAGTTGATGACCACCTTCATTGTACTAGTCATCTATTTCGTCATGACTAATGTCATGATTTGGGGTCTTGCTGAGTCGACGATGGACATCTTCTCTTCATTCAGAGCAATCATGGCCGGTGCATCCGGTTCGATTATGCACTTGGGTATTGGGCCGATTGTTACAGCTTCTATTATCATGCAATTGTTCGCTGGTGCGAAGATTATCAATCTTGATCTACAGGATTCGGAAGACAAGCAGCTCTACCAGGGTGTCCAGAAGATCCTCGTACTGCTGATGATACCTATCGAGTCGATTCCTCAGGTCTATGGATTCCTCGACCCACACGAGAACATTGTCGGCATGTTCGGCCTTGGCTGGGCAAACGCTGTAATCGTTGCACAACTATTCCTCGGCTCGTACCTAGTGTTCCTACTGGACGAGTTGGTGAGCAAGTGGGGTATTGGCTCCGGTATCTCGCTGTTCATTGCAGCAGGTGTCGCTCAATCGACATTCGTAGGTACAATCTCTCCACTACCTTCCGGACCTGGAGACTACAGCATGCAGAATCCTCCTTCCGGTGTTTTGCCGATGATATTCTACACACTGAGGACTGCTACCAACTCTGATTTGGTGAACCAGAACGGTTTCGAGTTGATTTTACTCAATCACGCTAATCCGGTAATCGCGCTCGTATCGTCGGTCATCGTGTTCTTGGTCGTAGCGTACGCTGAATCTAGCAAGTTGGAACTACCACTCACCCACGGTAAGGTCAGGGGTCATAGAGGAAAGTATCCGATTAGACTGGTCTACGCTAGCAACATTCCGGTCATTTTGATGGCGGCTTTGCTGGCTAATCTGAACATGTTCACTCTCCTATTCTGGAGTCATCCGGTGATGTCCACGGTTCCGATACTTGGAGCCAATGGGGCATGGAGCATAGCGCCTTGGCTTGGCTCATACGAGGTTGGTTCGACGACAGCTTCGGATGGTTTCGCATGGTACGCTTCCATGGTTCAAGGTGTACAGTCTTGGCTGATACCGTTACTTGATCAAACCGGTGATGGGTTCGGTCATGACCTATGGCAGATTATGCTGCATGTGGTGACTTATGTCACGGTGATGACGCTCGGTTCGATGGTGTTCGCGAAGTTCTGGATTGAGACTACGAACATGTCAGCTAAGGATGTCGCTAAGCAGATTGAGCGTACAGGCATGCAGATTCCAGGGTTTAGGAAGAATCCAGTTGTACTCGAGCGAATTTTGGAGAGATACATTCCTCCTGTGACCCTGTTCTCCGGTGCTTTCGTCGGTCTGTTAGCTGCGGGAGCGGACTTGCTAGGTACGGTCGGTAACGCTACGGGGACAGGTCTGTTACTTGCCGTAGGTATCATTCTCAGAACCTATGAGCAGATTCAGAAGGAACAGGCGATGGAGATGCATCCGTTCATGCGTGAGTTCTTCGGAGCTGAGTGATCACAGCTGAGTCATTTTCAGGTTAGTTCAAGGCGGCGTTCAGACATTGTTAATCTCTGGGCTACACCCTCCTTGGTAATCATGAATCAAATGGGGTACTGCTCTCCAATCGCATTCACTCATCGCCATGACTCCTAGGGTCAGGTTGATATACGGACGGCAGGTCGGCGGGATGCTGCGTCAATGCACGGCGTTGGTGCCTGAGTCCAGAGATGGGCGATGAAGAGCACCTTCAGCATACGTCGCAGCCGAGGTAGTGCGGCCGCACAGCTTTGCTTGTGGCTTAGAGGTGATCAAATAACGACACACAATGATGTGTGCAAGTGATGCATAAAGGTGCAATATCCTTTGTCATATTCCATAAAACCAAATCAGTCTACGATGACCAAAACCTCCTAGGGATTGCAAAGATTGACAGTCGACTTCGGTCGACAGGAAATCCGGTTGATCCTGCCGGAGGCGACTGCTTTTGGAGTTCGATTAAGCCATGCGAGTCTAGAGGCCTAGCCTCGGCGTACCGCTCAGTAACACGTGGATAACCTGCCCTGTT
>MDTE01057585.1_pt1 | contig 14558 bp, 14 predicted proteins | sample 811231 | NCBI WGS metagenome assembly MDTE01 (sample SAMN05326651, study PRJNA326480) | marine metagenome | isolation source: seawater | place: Indian Ocean: Red Sea | collected 2010 | reverse complement strand
TTCCTCAAGAATTTTATGTGAATAATAAATTGGGGCTGGCATTAAAGAAGGTGTCTCCTTACATGCATAACCAAACATAATGCCTTGATCACCAGCTCCTTGATCTTTATTTCCCGAAGCATCTACACCCATTGCGATATCTGCTGATTGACTATGTACTCCACTGCAATCAAATGTGAAATTTTCCCAATGGAACCCTTCTTGTTCGTATCCAATTTCTTTAACAGCATTTCTTGCTAAGGACTCGTAATCACATTTATAGTTGTCTGGTCCTCTTACTTCACCAGCCATTACAACTTTATTTGTAGTAACTAGAGTTTCCATTGCAACACGTGAATTTTCAGGATTTTCCTGTGAGAGAAAATCATCAACAACTGAGTCAGATATTATATCGCAAACTTTGTCGGGATGACCTTCAGAAACAGATTCACTCGTAAATAGATAGTTTTTATTCATTTAGATCGAATAGCATAGCCAATTATAAAAAATAAAACTATCAAAAAATACGATAAAAGATTTCCATACTCTTTGTAATAAGTTGTATCCAATTTTTTTGGGATTTTAACATCCAAGTAGCTAATTTTATTGGAATTTGTGGTATTTATAATTTCTCCTAAAGGACCTATTAACCCAGAAATACCTTTATTTGAAGATCTGATTAAAGGAATACCCAGTTCAATTGATCTAAAACGAGCGTGAGCGAAATGCTGTTTCGGACCACTAAAATTACCAAACCAGCCGTCATTGCTTATATTCACCAATAAAGTTGTTTGATCTGATATACTATTTCTTACAAAGCTAGGAAAAATTACTTCATAACAAATAAGTGGTGAAATATTTAAATAAAATGACTGATCTTCATCACCTTTAGTTAATTCATTCTTAAAAAATACATTTTCAGGGAACAAAATTTTAAAAAATTTTGACAGGGGAAAATATTCACCAAATGGTACAAGAACTTTTTTATCGTAAGTATATTCCATATACGCAATTGAATTGAAATAATTATTGTTCTCTTTTCTTATATAACCAGTAATCCAATTATTTGGTCTACTCGTCTTATATCCTAGAGAAGTTTCTGGAAATACAGTAACTGTAGTAAGTGAGCCCATTGAAGCTATTTGTTCAATATAGTCTTTGTTCCACTTTTCTTTTTGATCGAAATATGTATGGATAATTCGTACTTCTTGGTTTGTATAAACTATCTCATGATTATTGATTCTATATTGGCCATATAAATACAAAAAGATAATTATTGTCATAGAAATTAAAATAAAATTTTTATTTTTACTATTATATATATAGCTAAATATACATACTGAACAAAATACAGTTAAAAGTCCTAATCCATAAACTCCAATAATAGAGGCAGATTGCGAGATGCTTAATGACCACGACCAACTGTAACCAATTAAATTCCAAGGAAGTCCGGTGAATAAAATACTTCTTAAAAATTCAAAAATAATCCATATTGAACTAAAATAAAATAATTTAGAATTAGATTCACCCCAGTAAGTGGCATTGACCAATTGCATTAATCCAAAAAAAACAGATAGAAATAATGGAAGAGTTAGAAAGATTACTGGAGCTAAGTAGAATAATTTAGAGTCAAGTTCTATAATTGAATTTGAAACCCAATACATACTTAGTAAAAAAAAACCAAAACCAAAAAATATTCCATTATAAAAAAAAATTTTATGATAGCTTTGGAACTTCACAAAAACATAATCATTTAGCAAAAAATAAAATCCAATAACAAATATTGACAAAAATGGAATATTAAATGGCTCAAAGCTAAAGGCTAAAGATAATCCCAATAAAAAATTTAAAAAAAATATATAGTATTTTTTGGGTGGAATAGCTTCCAATAAATTCATTATTTCTTTGGTATTGATACTTGAACAGTCTTTATTTTCATTGGATCTGCATCTTTAATTTCAAAAGTTGTTCCTGAATTATGTTTTATGATTTCCCCTCTTTGAGGCACTCTACCTGCAATAGAAAAAATTAAACCTCCTAAAGTATCAATATCTTCATTTTCTTGTGTTTCTAGAAATTTTAAATTAGTGACTCGTTGTAGTTCTTGAATTTCAACTCTTGCACTTGCTTCAAAAGTATTTGTAGATGTTTTAATTAACATAGGTAAGTTTTTTTCATCGTGTTCATCCTCAATTTCGCCAGTAATTTCCTCAATTACATCTTCAATAGTAATAAGGCCATCAGTGCAACCATATTCATCAATTACGATGCCCATGTGTAGCCTTGTCATTTGCATCTTTAAAAGCAGATCAAGTACTGGCATTGATGGTGGTATTTGCAAAATATCTCGTTTTAAATCTTTAAGAAAATTACTGTCTACTTTATTAGAATTTTGATAATTCACTAAATCCTTGATATGTACCATGCCAATAACACTATCAAGATTGTTTTCATACACAGGTACTCTTGAGTGTGCTTCGTTAATAAAAACTTCAAGTACTTTTTCAAATCTATCGTTAATTTCAACTGCAACAATGTCTGCTCTTGGAATCATAATATCTGAAGACCTTATTCCATCAATTTTCAATATATTTAGGAGCATTAATCTTTCATGTTTAGATATGCCCTCAGCATCTCTGAGGTCAGTATCTAAAACAGTTTCGATACTTTGCTTTAATGAATTATTGGAAGATTGTTTAGTAAAAAAATTTTTTTTAAATAGTTTCTTTATCATACTCTATACTTAACATTATCAAATATTAAATTCTCAAATTTATTCATTACTTTAAATTGATTATCAGTTTTATGATCATAGCCAAGCAAATGTAGCATGCCATGTATCGTTAACTTACACAAGTGATCATACTTTGTTATTTTCTTTTCAATTGACTCTTGTAATAAATATTGATTAGCTAAAACTATATCACCAAGGCAATAATTTTGTTCATCATTTACTAGCATTGGGAATGATAGCACATTTGTGTATTTATTTTTTTTTCTATAGGTAGAATTTAATTCTTTAATTCTTTTATTTGAAGTTAATAAAAAGCTTACAGAGATATTATCGTAATCTCCAGTATCAATAACTTTGAGTGTCTCATTGACTGTTTTTGAGATATACTTTTTAAAATTTGGAAAATTTTTTTTCCACCCTGCCTCATCAACATTATAGTTAATCTCGATCATTTAATTATGTTTTTTGATCAAATAGGTCCTTTATTTGATTATCATAAGAGTCATATGCATTTATAATTTTTGTTACCATTTCATCTCGTACAATGTCTTTTTGACCAAAGTTTATTACTGAAATACCGTCAATTTCTGACAAAATTTTGATTGATCTAAGTAATCCTGAGTCACTTCTTCTACTAAGATCAGTCTGAGATGGATCACCGGTTACGACCATTCTTGAGTTTTTCCCACATCTAGTAAGAAACATTTTAATTTGATTATGAGTAGCATTTTGTGCCTCATCTAAAATTACGAAAGAGTTGTTTAGTGTCCTACCTCGCATAAAAGCTAGTGGAGCTATTTCAATCTCAGAGGATTGAATTTTTTTTAAGGCTACTTCTGACGGCATTAAATCATATAATGAGTCATATAGCGGTCTTAGATATGGGTCTACTTTTTCCTTTAAATCACCTGGTAAAAAACCTAATTTTTCACCAGCCTCAACTGCAGGTCTTGATAAAATAATTCTATCAAATTTATGTTCTAAAAGTTGAGAAACCGCAGCAGCTACTGCAAGAAAAGTTTTTCCAGTTCCCGCAGGACCTATCGCAAAAATAATTTGTTTTCTTTGTAAAATTTCTAAATAAGAATTTTGTAATTGACTCTTTCCTATGACATCTAACTTTGATGTTTTAGTAATGTTTATATTTTTTATATTTTCTTTTTCATTAAATATTCCCATATTTAAGTTTTCCTGCATTAAATTATTAGAACTATATATATTTTTATTATTTTTTTTATCATTTATTGTTTTTAATATTGCATTTTTTAAAATTTCAATATTTTTTTTATTTCCTTGAATATTTAGCTGGTTTCCTTTTTGATATACTTTGATAGGTAAACTCTTTTCAAAAAAGTTTAAATTTTCGTTATTAACACCAAATACTTCTAAAGCCTCAGAGTTTTCAATGTAAATTATAATCGAGCTTTCGACCTCACCCTGGTTTGTTAAATGATCATTATGAGTTAATTTATTTTTCAAATTTTTAATAAATCCTCTTCAACAACTAGCATATAAGTTCTTATGATTGCAAGTTGAAATATAAACATTTTTTAGCTTTCCTGGACTAATTTTTTTTGACTTGATATAGACTGATTGCATATAGGGAGTTCTTCCAAAAAAATATTCTGGATTACTAATGCTTTGATTCTCAATTAATACATCAATGCTTTTTCCACAAAAGCCTTTATTAAAGTCAAATTGAATATCTCTCAATTTTTCTTGAAGTATAGATAATCGCTTCTTTTTTACATGCATAAGTATAATATCCTCTTCAAGTGCTGCCTTTGTTCCTGGTCTAGGACTATAAATAAATGAATATGATTGTGTAAATTTAATATCATCAACTAAATCAAGTGTTTTTTTAAAATCAGCATCAGTTTCACCAGGATAACCAATTATAAAATCAGATGATATTTCGATCTTTGGATTAGTATTTTTTATCTTTTCTATAATTCTTTTATAAAAATCAATATCGTATTTTCTATTCATTTTTTTCAAAATATTTGATGAACCTGATTGAACTGGTAAATGAAGAAATGGCATAAGTTTATCATTAGTGGAATGAAGTTCTATCAATTTATCATTCATATTTATTGGATGAGAGGTTGTATACCTAATTCTTTTTACGTTTACGTTTTTACTGATCTCCTCAATTAAATCTGCGATACCTATTTTACGACCGTTATAGCTAATATTATATGCATTTACATTTTGACCTAGCAACACTATCTCTTTTGCGCCATTGTCTGTGAGAGATTTTACTTCATTTAGCAATGATTCTAAGGGGCGGGAGTATTCAGGTCCTCTTGTATAGGGAACAACGCAAAAAGAACAAAATTTGTCACAACCTTCTTGAATAGTTAAGTAAGATGAAACACCTTGTTTTCTTTTTTGTTCGGAAAGGTAGTCAAACTTTTCATTTACTATAAATTCAGTATTTATCTGTTTTGGATTTTGTTTCAAGTCATCAATCATCTGTGGCAGTAAATGATAACTTTGCGGACCTAAGATTATATCGATTGATTTATTTTTATAAAACATTTCCTCGTTCTCAGCTTGAGCAACACAGCCAACAACCGCAATAGTTTTTTCTTTTTCATTTTTATTTACTCTTCCTATATCAGAATAAAGTTTATGGGCTGCTTTATCCCTAATATTGCAAGTATTGAAAACAACCAGATCAGCACTTTCAACGTCTTTATTTTGCTTTAGACCTTTATTCTCCAATATTGATGTAATTTTTTTGCTATCATAAATATTCATTTGGCATCCATAAGATTTTACAAAGAAAGTTGAATGTCTCATTTTAATTAACTTTAATGTTTTGATTTATGCCGCTTAGTATTTGAGTTTCGCAGTGTAATGCCAAATCTTTCCTATTCTCAAAATTATTAACATTCATAATTTCGTGAAAAATAATATCGACAGTAATCCTACCAGATCTTAAAAAATTTGCCATTGCTTCAACCATGGAAGTATCCCCTACCCATGCGATATTTCGCCTTAAATATATTCCCATAGGAATATTATTTAACTTAGAGTAGCAAATTGAAATTGGTTGAATATTTATTTGATTATTATCATCAAATGCGCACTCCAACATTGAGGATTTAAAATCTATAATACCATTTCCGTCGGAAGTAGTTCCTTCAGGAAAAATAATAAAATTTTCTCCGTTTTGAAGCTTTTTTTGAATTAGATGATTATATTTTATGATTTTATTTTTTTTTTCATTATCTATAAAAAAAGTATTGCTTAATTTAGCTAAAAAACCAAATATTCCCATTTTTGAAACTTCTTTTTTTGCAATAAATCTTGCATTCAGTAAAGTGCCTAAACAAATAATATCAAACCAAGAAACATGGTTAGCGATATACAATACTCCTTTATTTTTTTTATTAAGTTTAGATGGGTCAAAATTAATATTTATTCCCGTAATTATTTTTATCATTCGATAAAAAAATAAGGGGTATAGTTTTTTAAATTTAAAACCTATGATGTTGAAAAAAGTTTGTATTGGTATGGATATAAAAATTACCAAAATTAAGAAAACTAATATAATGATAGGTCTTATAATAGACATCTAATTATTTTTTTTTATCTTGATGCCATAAAGTTCTAACCTGTGATCAACGAGTTTAAAACCTAACGAATTGGCTACTGATTTTTGTATACTCTCTATTTCATCATTAGTAAATTCATGTATTTCTCCTGATTCAATATCTATTAAATGATCATGATGGTGATCCTCTATAGCTTCATATCTTGACCTACCGTCTTTAAACTCATGCTTTTCAATTGCTCCGTATTCCTCAAATAATTTTACTGTCCTATAAACTGTTGCAATACTAATATTTTTATCCATCTCATTAGCTTTTAAGAAAATTTCATTTACGTCAGGATGCCCTTTTAAACTCATTTCTGTAATAACGTCAGCAATAATATTTCTTTGCTCGGTCATCCTTAATCCTTTTTCCTTACATAATTTTTTTACATCAATCATTTTTTATCTCAATAATAGTTACTTATGTATAACGGTTTTGGATCTGAGTTATCAATAGTACTTTGTAAAATAATTTCTTGTAATTCATTCAAATTATAATCAATTAAATGCAAATTATTTTTTATATTTCCTCTTATATTATTTCCTACAAACTCTTCAAATATAATATTATCATAAATATAGGTAATTTGTTTGTTGTATCTAAATTCTTCATTTTCAAAATTATATAGTTTTGCTTCGTCCAGTGCTTTACAGCCTTTAAAAGTCTGAGTAAAAAATTGATTGTCTTTAAAATGTAAAAGTATACGCCTGTTTTTATTAAAAGTGTTTAATTGCATTTTAAAATTAATTATTTCAAATTTAGATAATCCAAGAATATTTAGTCTCCTTGTTAATTTGAGTGATTTGGCATAAGTTAGTGCTGACCTAATACCTGTAAAACTTCCAGGTCCTGTTACCACGCAAATTGATTTAATTTTTTTGATATTTGTTTCTGATTTTTTTAAGAATTTATCAATCTCGAAGATTAATATTTCTGATATATTTTTTTTTGTTTTTAATTCTTGGGTACAAAACTGATTATTGTTATATGTTGCAATTCGAAATGATTGAGTAAAATCTAAAATTAAAAACATGTTATTGATATTTTTTACATATAGACTAAAAATTAGCTTATATGAATTATTTTTTTACTATTCTTAGTAAAAGTCATTTTATATTATTATTACTATTTTCTCCATATGCTCTACCTGCTTTCTCAGAGCCTGGTGTTTCAGTATTCATGTACCACAGATTTGGTGAAGATAAATATCCTTCAACTAATGTAACAGAAAAACAATTTCTATCACACATAAACTATGTTCTTAACAACGAGATAAAAATTCTAAAATTGGAAGAAATAATTGAAACTTTAGAAAAAAACGAAAAATTTAAAGAAAAAGCAATAGCATTTTCTGTTGATGATGCATATAGCTCATTTTACGAAATTGCATGGCCAGTTTTCAGAGATAAAAATATTCCTGTCACTTTATTTATTTCCACAGATATTATTGATAAAAAAACAAAAGGTTACATGTCTTGGGCAGAAATCAAAGAATTTATCAATCAAGGTGGTAGTGTAGGGCAACACACGTCTACACATTTACACATGCCATTGAACAAAGTTTCAGATATAAAAAAAGATATTTTAAATTCCCATAAAAGTTGGCTTAAAAATATTGGCTTCATACCAAAACTTTTTGCGTATCCATATGGTGAGACAAGTAATGAGGTGATTGGAATTCTTCAGGAATTTGATATTTCTCATGCGTTTGGACAACACTCGGGAGTTGTTTCAAGCTTAGATAATCAATATTATTTACCCAGATTTTCCCTAAATGAAAGATTCGGTGAGAAGGATAGATTTGAGTTTGCGGTAAATTCTTATTCTCTAGATGTAAATAATTTTTTACCAATAAATATGTTTTTGGTTGATAACAAAAAACCATCAATTGAATTCAGTATCATCCAAGATTTGAAAGGGAATACAATCGATTGTTTCTCAAATCCTGGTGGTAAATGGGATAAGCAAGAGATATTAAATATAAAAAAGAATAGAGTACAAATTAAACTAAATGAAGCTTATTTAAATGGAAGAGCTAGACTAAATTGTACAACAAAAGTTGACGACAAATGGTATTGGTTTGGTTATCAATTTTTGGTCAAATAATATCTGAAACTATTGAAAACTGTTTTTCAATATTTATATTCTCAAAATCACCGAAGTTGTTTATCTCAATGATATTTTTTATCTTATCAGTATAATCATCTTCAATAGAATAACTTAATAGATATTCAGCCAAATATGAGCCTCTCAAGGGTATATTATTTGATCGTAAAACAAATCTATTTATACGAAATTCATTATAGTGAAAATTCGTATTTAGATTTTTCATATAAGACGCCACTGAATCACTTAAGTTATTAAAAGATTTAATCTTAAAATTTGCATTAGTATCTCTTTCATTTGGGATAATTCCATTTTTATTTGTACCCCATACGTATTGACCAAAAAGTGCATTACCTTCATATGCAAATCTTGAAGTTCCCCACCCACTTTCAATTACAGCTTGTGCAAGTGCAAGCGATACAGGTATTTGGTCAACTTTTATTAACAAAGCGTCTAAAGTATCCGCTTTATATTCCAACATTAATTTCTCAACCAAAACAGCTTCTTTTCTTGATACTAGGCTGAAATTATTTTTAATAGATTTTATTTTGTTGTTTAAAGATAAAAGTTTATCATTTTCTTTAACTATTAAAGGTAACGCTATTTTTATAAAAAGCTCTTTTCTATTTTTAATAGATTTAATACTTTTTAGATCCCTTGGGAGTTTAGCAACTATTACATTAGGAATAATCTTAGTTTCTCTTATATGATCAATCTGAAAGTCTTCTATAATTTTATTTTGTTGAAGTGATTTTGCTGAATACAAGTCACTAATATAGAGAGTTGTTGAGTCTTTTTCGTAAGAATTTAACGATGCATTAGAATTTAACGATGCATTTACCATAATAGCTGACTTTTGATAAAAACTATTACTGAATATTAATGAAGTTAAGACTGACAAAACAATAAGTAAAAAAATAAAGTAATAAATCTTAGATAGAAATTGAATGTCTTTATTTTTAGTGATTAAAATATTCATTTTTGTTTAAACCTTTAAATTACTTGCTCTACATTTTTGATTTCAGGGATATGGTGTTTAAGCATATTTTCAATACCATTTTTCAATGTAACTGTCGCACTTGGACATCCTGCACAACTTCCTTTTAAAGAAAGATATGCTGTGCCACTTTCGTATTTTAAAAATTTAACATCTCCGCCATCTTGCATAATCGCTGGCCTAATCTTTGAAGATAAAATACTATTAATCATTGTCACGACTTTCAGATCGTTTTTATCAAAATTAATATTATCAAGTTCGCTGAGTTTATTATCTTCATTTTCAATTGCTGGCAAACCAGAGTTTATGTGATCTGAAATAACCTGTAAAATTGAAGCTTTAAGTTGATCCCAAGTAAATTCGTTTTTATTGATTGAGATGCAATTCTTGTTAAACAATATATTTTCAACTCCTCTTATTTTTAACAGCTCGTCGGCTAAAGCTGACTGTGTATCTTCTTGAGATTTATTGAACTCGATAGGATTTTCACATAGCTCATAATCAAGTATAAACTTTAAAGAGTTCGGATTTGGTGTTGATTCGGTTTGTATAAACATATGATTCATAAACTTATATAGATAGATTCATAAATTTTTAAAGTTTTGATACAGTTATTTAATAAGTTACTGAAATTTAATTGATTTTTAATCAGATCTTGATGCTAAATCGTCTATTACATCTTCCGAAAGTCCCTGCGGAATAATCACAATAGGAACGGGTAGTTTTCCAGATTTTTGACCTGCTAAAAGAGATACGAGCGGTCCTGGCTGATCTGCGTCAGCGGCTGCTAGAACAAGAAATCTAATTGCATTATCTTGTTCAAGTGTTTCAATTATTTTTTCACTTGTCACACCCTCCTTGACAATTAATTCAGGAACAACATCTGTGAGATCATTAATTACTTTAGACCATTTTTGAAGTTTTTCTTGTGCCTTCTCTCTTGCTTCTTGGAGAATTATGTCTTCAATAGACTGCCATTGTTGAGGATCAAATTGTTCTATGACATTTAATAAAATGACACCTCCCTTTGTACTTTGCGCACGTTTAGCTGCAAACCTGATTGCTACATCTAATTCTTTTGAGTCATCGACTATAACTAAAAATTTTGATCTATGCTTCATTTCTAAGTAGTCCTACTATTTTATGAACGTCATTAATTGTTTTTTGGGCAACATCGTTTGCTTTATTTTTACCCTCTAGTAAAATCTGTGAGAGGTAGCTCTTATCTTGCATAAGTTTTTTTATTTCTGATGTTATGGGTTTCATTTTTTCTATAAGAATATCAGATAAATCAGATTTAAAATTAGAAAAGTTTTGTCCTTTATATTGCTCAATTAACTTTTGTTTTTCAATTCCTGAAAATCCTGAATATATATTAATTAAATTATTAACCTCACTCAGTTTAATTATTTCCTCGATTTTTTCTGGCATTACAACATCTGCAGTTTTTGCTTTTTTTATCTTCTTAATAATCTCGTCGCTCCCATCTAAAAGACTTATTCGTGAATATTCGGATTGATCTGATTTACTCATTTTTTGATTTCCGTCCTTTAAAGACATAATTCTTGAAACATTCTTATCTATAATTGGCTCGGGAATAGGGAAAAAGTTTTCACAGTTGAAGTCACGATTAAATTTTTGCGCAATATCTCTTGTAAGTTCAAGATGTTGTTTTTGGTCATTTCCAACTGGTACATGAGTTGCCTTATAAATTAGTATGTCTGCTGCCATTAAATTTGGATAAATAAATAAACCTGAACTTGCATTTTCTTTATCCTTGCCGGCTTTATCTTTAAATTGTGTCATTCTATTTAACCACCCCATTCTTGTTACACAATTAAAAATCCAAGCTAGCTCTGAATGGGCAGGTACACTGCTTTGATTAAATACAACACTTTTTTTTGGATCTATACCTGACGCAATATAACTTGCTGCAACTTCTAAAGTATTTCTTCTTAGAATATTTGGATCTTGCTTTACTGTAATTGCATGTAAGTCAACTATACAAAAAAAACAATTGTAGTCATTTTGCATATTTACAAACTTTTTAATTGCACCAAGATAGTTACCTATATGAAGATCACCTGAAGGTTGAACACCGGATAAAACTGTATTTTTTTTTACTTCACTCATTTTGTAAAATCTTTTTAATTTCAGAATATGTAAACGGCTTGTAAAATGAAATTAGAATAAAATAAAGTAATATTGAAGAAAGTACTGAAAACAAAAGAAATATAATTTCATTGTCTTGTAATAAATTAAAAAATATACCTGAATTTTTTTTAAGAAAAGATAAGTATAAGTACATGATAAGTGATGCAAAAATAATTATTATTGTAGGCAAGATAATTCTGTTACTAATTCGATAATAACCATGCTCTTTTAAATAATAGTTCATTAATAACACGCTTATCCATGCTGATACACTTGTGGCTATTGGAATTCCAATAAACCCTATGTAAATGAATAAAACTATACTCAATATAGTGTTTATAACTAAATTGATGGCGGTAATATATAGCGTAGGTTTGGCATTTTCATATGCAAAAAATATTGGAGTATAAATTTTCATAAGAATAAATGCAATTAGGCCTGTAGCGTAGAATTGAAGAGCTTTAGAAGTAAAAATTGATGAATTCTCATTAAACTCTCCTCTCTCAAAGAGTGCACTTATAATTTGATCTGAAAGAGCATAAATTCCTAGTGATGCAGGAACAGCAAATAATAATGAGTATAATAAAGTTTGTTCTATTGAATAGTGAATTTTATCAAGACTATCTGATTTTATTTTTCTAGAAATTGACGGTAGTAGTGCGATTCCAATTGCTATACCAACAAGCGCAAGAGGTAATTGATAAACTCGGTCTGCATAATACAAATACGAAATTGCTCCACTCTCGTAAGAAGCAATTATCGTTCCGATTAAAATATTTAATTGCAATAAACCAGATGAAAAAAAACTCGCGGAAAATAACTTTATAAAACGCTTGATGTAATTATTAAATATTTTTACAGTAAATAAAAAATATATTTTTTCCCTAAGCAGTGCAATTATAAGAAATATTATCTGAATTATTCCAGCAATTATAACACTCCAGGATAAAAATATTAAAAAATCAGCTGTTGTATAAGCTGCTATAATGAGTGAAACAATCAATGTTATGTTTAATATTATAGGAAGAGCTGCTGACAATGCGAATTTATTATGTGAATTTAGTATTGATGAACAAATTGACGAAACACAAATTAAAATTAAAAAAGGAAATATAATTCTTGAAACCTTAACTAATTCAGTAAACTTGCTGTGATCGTTTGTAAAGCCTGGGGCTAGGATCGATACAAAAAAAGGCATAAATATTTCAATAATCAGAACAACTAGCGATGACACAATTAAAAAAATCAAAAAAATACTTCCAGCAAATTTTCTAGACTCTTGTTTAAGATTATCTTTAATAAGTTTAGTGTATATTGGTACAAAAGCTGAGTTAAGAGCTCCTTCTGAAAAAATTCTTCTAAATGTATTGGGCAACCTAAAGGCAACAAAGAAAATGTCAGCAATTAGACCTGTACCTAAAAAATTCGCAATTAAAATATCTCTTAAAAAACCGAAAATTCTACTAATCGATGTAAATAGAGAATAAATAACTGAAGACCTTAAAACGTTCATATAAACATTGTTTATTAATCTATTTTGATTTAAATAACTTCAAAAAATAAAGGGTCACTCAATATATATCTTTTGAATTTGAAAAGCAGGCAAAAACCTATATAAAATCAAAAAAAATATGACGAAAAAAGACCGAGAAGAGCATTTTAGTGAAAAAGAAGCTTTGGTATTTCATACACAAGGTAAGCCAGGTAAAATAGAAATCAAAGCTACTAAGCCTCTTGAAACTCAGAGAGATCTTTCGTTAGCATATTCACCTGGTGTTGCAGCTCCTGTAAACGCAATAGCTGAAGATATAAGCACAGTTTACGATTATACAAGTAAAGGGAATATAGTTGCAGTAATTTCGAATGGTACAGCAATTTTAGGTCTTGGAAACTTGGGAGCTCATGCATCTAAGCCAGTTATGGAGGGAAAATCTGTTCTATTTAAAAGGTTCTCAGACATAGACTCCATTGACTTAGAGATTGATACCGAGGATGCTGAGGAATTTGTCAATTCTGTAAGGTATTTAGGACCTTCTTTTGGTGGAATAAATCTAGAGGATATTAAAGCGCCAGAATGTTTCATAATCGAAGATTCACTCAGAGAAATAATGGACATACCTATTTTTCATGATGATCAGCATGGAACAGCAATAATATCTGCTGCTGCATTGATAAATGCAATGGACCTTACCGGTAAAAAAATTAATGAAGCTAAAATTGTCGTTAATGGTGCAGGCGCTGCTGGTATTGCATGTCTTGAATTATTAAAAGCAATGGGTATGCCAAACGAAAATGCAATTTTATGCGATACTAAAGGAGTTATACACACTGATAGAAAAGAAAATATGAATCAGTGGAAATCTGCACATGCGATTAAAACTGAATGTAGAACTCTTGAAGATGCATTGAAAGGTGCTGATATTTTTTTCGGACTTTCAATTGGAAATATTATTAGCCAAAATATGGTTTTATCAATGGCAAAAAAACCAATCATTTTTGCGATGGCAAATCCAGAACCAGAAATACTGCCCGAGAAAATAAAAGAGTGCAGAAAAGACGCAATTATCGCAACTGGAAGATCTGATTATCCTAACCAAGTTAATAATGTATTAGGGTTTCCATACATATTTAGAGGTGCTTTAGACGTTAGAGCAAAAACAATTAATCTTGAAATGAAAATTGCGGCCGCAAGAGCAATTGCTAATTTAGCTAAAGAAGATGTTCCTGATGAGGTAGCAAATGCCTATCCTGGTAAAAGACCTCAATATGGTCCTGATTATATTATTCCATCCCCTTTTGATCCAAGACTGATTAGTAAAGTACCACCAGCAGTTGCTAAAGCTGCTATGGACACCGGTGTGGCAAGAAAAGCTATAGTTGATATGGAAAACTATACTAATGAATTATCTGCTAGATTAAATCCTTCAGCCGGGCTTCTTCAAAAAGTTTTTCAAGAAGTAAAGGAAAATCCAAAAAGAGTTAT
>MDTE01047960.1_pt1 | contig 14559 bp, 14 predicted proteins | sample 811231 | NCBI WGS metagenome assembly MDTE01 (sample SAMN05326651, study PRJNA326480) | marine metagenome | isolation source: seawater | place: Indian Ocean: Red Sea | collected 2010 | reverse complement strand
TAGCGGGGACTGTGCCTGATTCCAACAGGCTTCCCTAAAAGCGAGTGAAATGTGTCACTCTAAATTACAAAATAATACATTTCAAAAAATATCAAATTATAAAAAAATGATTATCTAATGCGTTTTTTGTGAGCGGATAAACAATTAATTTTCATATAATGGCTAATTCGGATAATACATTTTTAATTGAATCATTGGTGGCTCCATGCTACTCAGAGCCAAATTTTATGTCTTCGAAGCTTACCGAGGCAGTTTCAGGCGAAATCGTAAGAATAATTGAAGCAAAAAAAGATTGGCTATTTATTGAACAAAGTGATGGTTATAAAAGCTGGATTAAAGATTTTTACGGAACCACCAAGAATAAAACATTCATCCCAGAATATCTTTCTGTTGATATATTACCTATTCCATTTGGGACAAGATTAAAATACATGAATGGTAAATTTTTTACAGTCCAAGGAGATTTATATAATTACAAAATTAAGCCTGCAAAACTTGGAAATAGGCTTGGGGTAACTAGAATAATAAATTACGCAAAAAGATTGATTGGATGTCCATATAGGTGGGGAGGAAAAACCTCTTTGGGGTTTGATTGCTCTGGATTTGTTCAATCTGTTTATTTAGCGGCAGGGATTTCACTACCAAGAGACTCGTGGCAACAGTCAGATTTTTTGAAAGATAAACATATTGAATGTGAATTAAGTAAGCCTGGTGATTTACATTTTTTTGGAAATGACGGTAAAATCTCTCATGTAGGAATTTCAACTGGAGGTTTCGGTATTATTCATTGCCAGGGATGGGTAAAAGAAGAGACATTTTCTCCCAATCAAGGTATTTATTATAGTACTGTTTTAGAAGATATGTACATGCATACTTGTTCACTTGAACTAAATTTAAAGACATGAAATCAAAATTTTCTAATAAAAATCTATTGAAAAGTGCTGTTTTGGTTCTTAATGCTAACTATTCTCCAATGACAGTGTGCACTGCGAAGCGAGCAATCACACTATATTTTTTGGATAAAATTGATGTTTTATCTAATTATAATGAAAAAGTTCATAGCCCATCTTTAACATTAGATATTCCTAGTGTAATAAAAATAAGAACATATATTAAAAACAATAGCATGGCTGTTGAAATAAGTAGAAAGAATGTACTGGAACGCGATAACTACACATGTCAATATTGCTCTAAACAGAATAATTCTCTTACAGTAGATCACGTAATTCCTAAGTTTCGAGGAGGTCAAGATATTTGGGAGAACTTGGTAGCGGCGTGCAAAGAATGTAATCAAAAAAAGGGAGAAAGAATGCCAGAAGAGGCAGGAATGCCTTTAAAAAGAAAACCAAAAAGGCCAAACAGAATACATTACTTTCAAAAGTATGTTAAAGAAAAACAGATTGATTGGAGACCTTACCTTTTCATGGAGCCTCTTGGTTAATAGATATGGCAGAAAAGAAAAAATTAAGAGTATTAAGCGGTATACAACCAACAGGTGAATTACATCTTGGTAATTATTTTGGTATGATGTCAAGAATGATTGAATATCAAAACAACAGTGATCTATTTTGTTGTATAGTTAATTATCATGCATTGACAACTGTACAAGATAAAAATATTTTAAAAAAAAATACAATCAACGCAGCAATTGATTTTCTTGCTCTTGGCATGGATCCTCAAAAATCGACTTTTTGGATTCAATCTGATATTCCCCAAGTAGCTGAGCTGACATGGTTATTATCTAATATGACAAGCGTAGGCCTGATGGAAAGATCAACATCATTTAAGGACAAAATTGATAAAGGCCTATCACCACATATGGGATTATTTTCATACCCAATACTTATGGCAGCAGATATTTTACTCTATGGTAGTAATGTGGTCCCAGTAGGTAAAGATCAAAAACAGCATCTTGAGATTACCAGAGATATAGCCATTAAGTTTAATAATACTTATGGGGAAATATTAATCGTTCCTGAGCCAGACATTGAGAAAAAAACAATGTTAGTTCCTGGTGTAGATGGGCAAAAAATGAGTAAATCTTACGGTAATACGATTCCAATCTTTGCGGATGATAATAAATTGAAAAAAATAGTAATGTCTATAGTGACTGATTCTGCTGGCATTGATGATCCAAAAAATAAAGATACCCCGCTATATAAATTATATTCTCTATTTCTTAATAATGATGAAAAGAAAATTTTAAGTGATCGTTATGATACGCCAGGTCTCAGATATGGTGATATTAAAAAAGAGCTCCTTGAAAAAATATACGAACATTTTAGTCCGTATAAAAAGAGGAGGGAGTACTTGCTTAACAACCTCGATGAAGTATATGACATACTTAACCAAGGCCGAGAAAAGGCTAATGTGGTAGCTTCTAAGTATATTGATAAAATGCGTAAGGCAATGGGCGTAGCTTATTAAATGTACCAGATTCAGTTAGACAATTTTGAAGGCCCGATAGATTTGCTACTATATTTTATTCGTCGAGATGAGTTGGATATTTACGATATACCAATATCAAAAATTACAAAAGAGTTTGTTGAGACTGTTGAAGAATGGGAGAAGATGCATCTACATGTTGCCGGTGACTTTATTGTTATGGCATCTACACTTATGCGCATAAAAGCGAAACTTTTGCTTCCTCGACCAGAGTTTGATGATGATGGAGAGATAATAGATCCTAGGACTGAACTTGTTCAGCAATTAGTTGAATATAAGCGATATAAAAATGCCGCAGAAATATTGAATAATTTAAGCAATGACCAAAGCCGGAGATTCACAAGACAGTTAGATCCTTTAATGGTTTTTGATGAATCGGATTCTGAAGAGAATTTAATTTTAGATGTTACCCTATTTGACCTAGCAAGATTTTTTAAGTCTGCCATGGATAGCATGCCTGTGGTCTCTCAATTTGAGTTAAATAGAGAGCCAGTAAAGTTGGAGGAACAAAAGAAATTTATATTTAAACATTTTGATGGGGACGGTAAGGTAAAATTTTCAACAATTTTAAGCAAGTTGGAAACAAGAATGGAAATTGTTGTTACATTTTTAGCAGTATTAGATTTAGTCAGAGATGGATCTTGTAAACTCGCACAAGAAAAGGTCTTTGGTGATCTTGAATTGCAAAAAATTGACTCAAAACAAAATTAATGAAAATAAAAGAAATAGATCAAATAATTGAAGCTTTATTGTTTGCAAACCCATCGCCAATCAATCAAGCTCAAATGAACCAGGTTTTTAATAGCCCAGTTCCTATCTTGAAGGACTCAGTTAAGAGGTTAAATAATTTTTACTCAAAACATGAAAAGCCATATTCCGTAAATAATATAGCTGGCGGATTTCAGCTTGCTACAAATTCAGATTTTGATATCTGGATACGCCGACTGCTTAGAAAATCAAATAAATTAACTTTATCATCTGCAGCTTTAGATACTCTGGCTGTAGTTGCGTATAAGCAACCAATAGGGAGGTATGACATTGAGGCCATTAGAGGCGTCGATTCTTCTGGTGTATTAAAAACATTATTATCGCGTAATTTAATTAAGATAAAAGGAAGAGGAGATGGCCCGGGTAGGCCATTACTTTATTCTACAACAAAAACCTTTCTTGAACAATTTGGAATAAATAGTCTCTCAGACATGCCTAAGCTTAAAGAAGTATCAGAGCTCATAGAGGCAGATCCAAGTCTTGGTGAACAAATAACTGTTTTTCAGAATGAATTCGATAAAAGCAATGATACTGAAAAGGAATAAATTATTTAATGAGATTAAATAAATTTTTATCTAGGTCTGGGGTTGCTTCACGAAGAAAATCAGATGAGCTAATTAAAATGGCGACAACAACAGTCAATGATGAAATAATATTAGATCCTGCCTTTGAAGTGAGTATGAGTGATAAAATAAGGTATGATGGTAAATTGCTAAGAATTGATAAGGAAAGAGTAGTAATCGCATTCAATAAGCCAAAAAATGTTATAACCTCTGTTTATGACCCTTATAATAGGAAAACAGTAATGGATTATATTCAACATAAAAAAAGATTAGTTCCAGTAGGACGATTAGACAAAGACTCAACAGGATTGTTACTACTAACAAACGATGGCGATTTGCATCATTATTTAACTCATCCAAAAAATGAAGTTATTAGAGAATATGATGTTTCAATTGATAGAGTTATTGAGCCCGTTGAAATAGATCGAATGAAAAAAGGTGTTAGCATAGGTGAAGGAGAAATTGGTAAGGCTGTCCTTGTAAAGCAGAAAATAATCAAGGGGAGAGCTCAGCTGAGACTAATCCTTAAGCAAGGAAAAAAAAGAGAAATAAGAAGAATCTTTAGGACTTTGAAAATCAAGCTATATAATCTTAAAAGGATAAGTTTTGCAGGTTTGGAGCTCAAAGGATTGAAAGAAGGTGAATACAGAATATTAAATAAAGAAGAGATTAATCTCTTAAAAATTGGGTTCCAATAAAATTGATTATTTTTAATCATTTTTGCCTATCAGTTTTATTTCTTGTAAGTTCGCCGGCTTATTGAGAGTTAAAATAGATGATAATTGCTATAGATGGACCAGCAGCTTCAGGAAAGAGTACAGCTGCAAAAGGTGCTGCAAAGCGTTTAGGTATAACCTATTTAGATACTGGAGCAATGTATAGAGCAGTTACATTTGGGCTAATAGAAAATGATATTGGATTTAAAAACTCATCCAATATTGATATTTTTTTAGAAAAAATTGAAATAAAATTCTCTTACAGCCAAAGTGGAGTGCTTTTGACCCTGAACGGTCGTGATGTAACTAAGGAAATTCGAACTGCGATAGTGACAAAGAATGTGAGCGAGGTAAGTGCCTTGAAGAATGTTCGGAAAGCTATGGTAATGATACAAAGAGAAATGGCTAAAATTGATGATTGCATACTTGAAGGAAGGGACATAGGCACTGTCGTTTTTCCAGATGCTGACTATAAGTTTTTTTTAATCGCTGATGAAAAAGCAAGAGCAGAGCGTCGTTTGGAAGATTTGAAAGCCATTGGAGAGAAAAGTTCGATTAAAAAGGTTAAGATAGATTTGCTCGATCGTGACATGAAAGATTCGACAAGATTGCATTCTCCATTAAAGAAGTCTGATGATGCAATTATTATTGATACGAGCAACTTAGGAATCAATGAGGTAATTGATAGAATCGTGAACATAGTTAACAATAAAGGACATTAGATTAATGTTAAATGAAACAAATAATAATAACACAGTTGAAGAGGTAGAAGCTTCAAATGATATTGGAGTTGATACCAGCGCATCTAAAGCGCCTTCTGGAGAAAATAAAGAAATCAAAGATTATTTAAATCCGGATCTATTTAATGATGTAAAAGTGGTATCAGTTGATGAGCTTGAGCCGGCATTGAACGAATTGGTTGATGTTGGTGAAAAGGAGAAAGCATATAAAAATACTCTAGTTGATATTTCTGAACATGAATTAATTGCTGGTAGAGTGGTGGGGATGAATGATAGGGATGTTCTCATAGACATTGGATTTAAATCTGAAGGCCTCATTGACCGAAACGAGTTCACAGATGATGATTTACCTTCAATTGGTGATCAGGTAGAGGTTTATTTGGAATATCTTGAGGATTCTAGTGGGAACACTATTTTATCTAAAGAAAAAGCTGATTTTATGTTACGATGGAAAAGTTTGCGTGAGGCATATGAGAGTGAAAAGGTTATTACTGGCAAAATAATTAGGCGTATTAAGGGCGGTATGGTTGTGGATCTAGGATCTGTACAAGCTTTTTTACCTGGGTCTCAATTAGATGTAAGACCAATAACAGATTTTGACATTTATATTGATAAAGAAATTGATCTTCGAATAGTAAAACTTAACGAAGCAAGAAAAAATATTGTTGTATCTCATAAACTAATACTTGAAGAGAGCTTGATCGAACAACGAGAAGCTTTGTTTCAGGAAATTCAAATTGGTTCAATCATGGAAGGCAGAGTTAAAAACATCACTGATTTTGGAGTTTTTGTAGATTTAGGTGGTATTGATGGTCTTTTGCATATTACAGATCTATCTTGGGGCCGTGTAAATCATCCTTCGGAAATGATACAAATTAATGAAGATATAACTGTTAAAGTTATAGAGTATGATGCAGAAAGAAAAAGGGTCTCATTAGGGTTAAAACAATTAACACCGCATCCTTGGGAGGAAGTAGAAGTTAAATATCCCATTGGATCAATTGTGAATGGTGTAATAGTTAGTCTTACAAATTATGGTGCATTTATCGAAATAGAGCCTGGCGTGGAAGGCTTGATACATGTTTCAGAAATTTCTTGGACGCGTCATATAAAAAACCCTTCTGAAGAATATTCAATGGGTGATCAAGTTGAAGCTAAGGTTATTTCAATAGATGTTGATGAGAAAAAGATTAGTCTTGGAGTTAAGCAATTAACTCCTGACCCTTGGGATGAAATTGAAAAAGAGTTTGAAGTAGGCCAAAAATATTCAGGGAAAGTACAAAATTTGACGCAATTTGGTGCATTTGTAGAGCTCAAAGATGGTATTGATGGTTTAGTGCATGTTTCAGATTTATCATGGACTAAAGTTGTACGTCATGCAAAGAATTTTGTTGAAAAAGATCAAACTATAGATGTTATTGTTTTAGAAATTTCAAGAGAAAATAGAAAAATATCTTTAGGTATAAAACAAATACAAGATGATCCATGGCCAGATATAATTAATCATTTTGAATCTGGAAAAGAAGTCAGTGGAGAAATAATTAGAGTTTTAGATAAAGGAATAATAATACAGCTTGAAATGGATGTTGAAGGAATAATTCCCTTTGGTAAAATGTCAAAAAAGGATAGAAGAGTATTAGCTAGTCAGTATGAGGTAGGCGCAAATCTCTCTGGTATAGTAATGAAGGTTTCTCCTGAAGACAAAAAAATCATCTTATTTAAGGAAGAACTAGCAGGTGGCGGTAGTACACAGTCTGCAACAGATGAAGTAAAAGACTATTTAAAAAATCAAAAAATGGAAACAGGTGGAAAAATTGAAATTCCTCAGGAATTACTAGATAACGCAAAAGATGCCGAAAAAGAAGAACAGCCTGAAGAAGAATAATTTGAAAAAATAGTCAATAAATTAAATTATACTTTTATGGAATTATATTGAAAGTTCCTAGTCATAACACTTACTTCCATAATATATTTTTTCCAATAGGTGCATTTAGTTTAGCAACCTTGTTATGGCTATTTGTCATAAGCGGAGATCAGTATACGATGATATTAGACCTTCCTATAGAGGCAAGGAACCTAAATGCACAAAAAACTTATTTAAAGGAGGTCCCCAAATATGCCTCTGTCATGCTAAAAGGTAAGGGACGAGATTTATTTAAATCATATATACTTCAAAAATATTCAGGTTTTAAACTAGTTTTAGATCTAGAGGGTATATCTCAAGAATATGAGTTTATACTTAATGATTATTTTGAGGAAAATCCCAGGAAAGTAGTTTTACCATCATCATATAAATTATCTTTTGTAGAAGTAATATATCCAAATCGAATTAAAATCAGTCTTGATGAAATAATGGAAAAAACTGTTCCAATAAATTCTAATTTAGAAATTTCATTAGCTGACGGTTATACACAAGTTGGTGGAATAAAATTCCTTCCAGATAGTGTAATCATTTTTGGTCCGAAAGCTGAATTAAATGATATAAATAGAATTTATACTATTAAGGATACACTTTTAGATTTAGCCTATGCTATAAATAGTAATATTGATTTAATCTTTCCTAGTAGGTTGATAAGTGGTCAAGTCTCTTCAGTTGATTATAATTTAGACATTCAACAGATTAGTGAAAGGATAATTGTAGATATACCAGTACAAGTTACTAATAAAGTGAAGGGGATTAGGGTTTTCCCTTCACCGCAAACGGTTTCATTAACTGTAGTTGGGGGCGTCGTGCAGATATCAAGAATTAAACCGAGTGATATTTTAGTTACAGTGGATTTTAAGTTGTGGAATATTAATCAAAGCTTTTATGAGCCATTAGTTAATTTTCCCTTTGATATTCTGAATTGGAAGGATTTATCTCCACGCACAATCGAATTAGGTGTTGCAAGGGAAGCAAAGTGATAATTCTTGGAATAGAAACATCTTGTGACGAGACTGCTGTTTCAGTTTGTAAAGATGGGGTTATATTATCTAATGTGATTAGTTCACAAATAGCGCATGCTGACTTCGGTGGTGTAGTTCCTGAAATAGCTTCTAGAGAGCATGAAAAGATGTTAAATAACATCACTATAAAGGCTTTAAGTGATGCATCAATTAGTTTAAATAAAATACAAGGAATTGCTGTTACTAGTGGGCCAGGATTAGCTGGTTCACTTTTGACTGGAGTTAGTTTTGCTAAGGGGTTAGCCTTGGGTTTAGGTATTAAGATAATCCCCATTAATCATTTAGAAGCACATATAATAGCTAATCTTGTAGAGGAACCAAATATTGAATTTCCATTCATATGTTTACTTGTAAGTGGTGGGCATACTCAGCTTTGGCTAGTTAACGAATTAGATAATTATCTTTTATTAGGTGAGACAAGGGACGATGCAGCCGGAGAAGCTTTTGATAAAGGTGCTAGGGTTTTTGGACTAGAATATCCAGGTGGGCCTGCGATTGAAAAATGTGCATTAAATGGCGACCCTGATTTAATTAGTTTTCCAAGACCTTTAGCAAAAAGTAATAAAATTGAGTTTAGTTTTAGTGGTTTAAAAACATCCTTGTTATACTTTATGGATTCTTTTAAAGAATCAAATGATTGTAGTATTAGTGATGTTGCAGCTAGTTACCAAAGTGCTATAATTGATTGTTTAATTAGTAAATTGCAACTGGCGGTAAAACAAACTAAGACCAATACCATTACTATAGCTGGCGGGGTTGCGAAGAATTCAGTTTTGAGAACAAAACTTAAAAAAGTATTTCCAAATAATAACATAATATTTCCACATTTAAATTATTGTACTGATAATGCTGCTATGATAAGTTATTTAGGAGAAAAAAAATTTAAATTAGGTTGTAAATCAAATATTGATTTTGGTATTTCACCTAATTTTCAACTATAGCCACTATAAAATTGAATATATCATTAAACCCTTCATATTATTTTATTTTTGGTATTTTATTATTATCTGTTCCAGTTTTTTTATTTTCCTACAAATCATTTTTTAAAAAACCAGGTTATAATTATTTAATTATTCTAAGAGTAATTTTATTATTTTTTTTAATCGTTCTTTTTCTTGATCCAACTTTAATTATTAAGAAAGAAAGAATTAAAGATTCTTTCTGGCATCTCTATATAGATAAATCACTGAGTTTAAACTACTATAAACAACCTTCTAATACTGCTTTAATAAAAGGCCTATCAAATTTTATCGATGAATTGAAAAATAAAGATATTGATTTTAATGTTTATACATTTGGTGATTTACTAGATACTCTTGATAATATTGATAATTTAAAGATTGATGCTACCTCTACAAATATTGGACTGGTTTTTGAAAATATAAATTCTCATTATGATTCTAATGTTGCAGGTGGAATTATTTTTACTGATGGACAGGTTAATCAAGGTCCCTTATTATCAGGATTTTCAGGTTATACCGAAATACCAATCCATATTATAGGTATTGGTGATACGATACCAATGTTAGATGTTGCAATTCAATCAGTTGATATTCCACCAATTAGTGTAAAAGGTGAAGAGGTCAATATCGATGTTAAAATATCTAGTGTTGGTAATTTAGAAGAAAGAGTAAATGTCACACTTTTTAACAAAAATAATAAATTAATTGGTTCCAAATTAATTAAAGTTTTTGGAAAGGAATCAGAAGCGGATGTAAGGTTTCAAATTAAACCTGATCAAATAGGAAAAAATTCTTTCTTGGTTAAATGCAGTGCTCTTTCCGATGAAATAAACATTGATAACAACCGGCAAAATTTTTCCATACATGTAATGAAAGATGAATACAATATTGCTTTAATAACCGGTGCTCCAAATTATAATACTAGATTCATAAAAGATCATTTGTCTAACACAAAAAATAATAATATAGATCATTTTGTATATGTTAATGATCACTTTAATCCTCCACTAAAAGAATTTTGGAAAAATAATTATGAGGTAATTATCTTTGATAATAATCCCATATTTAATAATAGAGTTAAATGGAATTCTTTTTTAAGGATTTTTACGAAAAAATTGATTTCACATAATTCTAGTTTTTTTATTTTACCTGGACCAGAAGTCGACTTTAGCTCAATAAGTAATTATTTAGAAATAATTGATTTAGAAGCATCTGAAATACAAAAAGATAATAGAAATAGTTATGAATGGAGCTTAAATAAATTATGGGAAGATAATTTTTTATTTAATGATTCACGAATCTCTTCAAAATACGGTGCACTGCCGCCTCAATATCCCGCTTTTCAATTAGAAAAATCATCATTGAATGATAATAATTATGCAGATTACAACATCGATGATAAACATAATTCTTTGATAATTATGGGCGAAAAAAAATCTTTGAGGTATGCATTGTGGAATTCCATTGATTTAGCATCAATTAAATTTTATTTAATTGATACTAAAACCTCATTTCTAATAGATAAGTTTTTAAATAAAATTTTTAATTGGTTAATGAAAAAAAGTGGAAATCAGGAATTTGTTTTTAGGACCGATAAAAATTCTTACCAACAAGGAGAAGAGGTGCTATTATCTGGAAGGTCTTTGGATTTTAATGAAGAAATTATTCATGAAGGAACAGTTGAGTTATACTTTGAAGATGAATTTTTAGGTTCTAAACCATTATTTTTAGATTTAAATAAAAACGAATATAAATCTCGTTTTTGGGCACCTAAGCCAGGCAAGATTAATTATTTAGTTAATGTTAATAGAGGACTAGAAAGTTACCAGGTAAGCAGTGGGGCTTTTGAAGTTCAAGAAAGCCATGTGGAGTTAAACAGAATATATCTAAATAAAGAAAAATTAAAAAATATTTCTTATTCCTCTGGAGGGTTATTTAAATTATGGGAAAATCGCAAAGAATTATTAGATAAAATATCAAACGTAAATAAAAAGGATAATTTCATTATTAAGTTTAAAATAAGACATAATTATTTTTTTATCTCAATTTTCTTCATTATCCTAGCATTAGAGTGGTTCTTGAGGAGAAGGCTTGGGTTGATTTAATATTTTGGAACAAAGTCATAATAAAAGGTTTCAATGGTGACATATGAATAAAATTACGATTATTGGTACGGGCTATGTTGGATTAGTTACTGGCGTAGGAATGGCTGAATTTGGGAATAGGGTTATCTGTTCTGATATAGATAAAACTAAAATCAAGAATCTTAATTCTGGGGTGCTGCCTATTTATGAGCTAGGCTTAGAAGAAACAATAAAAAGAAATATTAAAAATAATAGATTATCCTTCTCTTCAGATGTGAAAGAATCAATTATTAAATCTGATGTAATTGTTATTGCGGTTGGCACACCAGAGGGAGAAAATGGAAAAGCAGATATGAGTTATGTTTTATCTGTTGCTAAAACTATTTCAAAGAACTTAAATGATTATAAAATAGTGGTTACCAAAAGTACAGTTCCAATTGGAAGCGGAAAGCAAATAATTGATCTCATCAATAATAGGGTTAATAATCAGAATTTATTCGATTATGTTTCTAATCCTGAATTTTTAAGAGAAGGCTCAGCCTTGAAAGACTTTTTGTGGCCAGACAGAGTAATTATTGGAACCGATAGTGAAAAAGCATATGAAATAATGCGTAATGTTTATAGGCCACTATATATAAATACAAATCCCATAGTACACACTTCGGTCGAAACAGCAGAAATGATTAAATATGCATCAAATTCATTTTTAGCACTAAAAATAAGTTATATAAATGAGATTGCGAATCTTTGTGAAGCTGTTGGTGCAGATGTACATAAAGTTGCAAATGCTATGGGTCAGGATGGTCGTATAAGTGATAAATTTCTCCATCCAGGGCCTGGTTTTGGAGGGTCTTGTTTCCCTAAAGATTTAGAGGCACTACTAGCAATATCAGAAAAAAATAACGTAAAAATGAAGACGGTAGAGGCAGCAATCATTGCTAATTATAATCAAAAACAAAGAATGGTTGAAAAAATCATTAATCTTTTTCACGGTGATATAAAAAATAAAAAGATAGCTATTCTTGGTTTAGCATTTAAAGCAAATACTGATGACATTAGAGAATCTTCTGCTATAAATATGATTAATAGTTTAAATAGTCATGGCGTATCTATTAATGCATACGATCCAATTGCAAATAATGAAATGGCTAAAATCATTAATAATATTAATTATTTTGACAATTTATATGATGCTGTAAACAAGGTAGATGCAGTTATTATTATGACAGAGTGGAATGAATTTCGTTCTTTAGATTTAAAAAAAATTAAGAGAAAAATGAGTGGTAATATCTTATTAGATACTAGAAATATCATAAATATGGATGAGTTATCTGCTCAAGGCTTTGTTTACGATAATGTTGGGAGAATAAAGAAGTAGGTTAATCCTTCTTCAGCTACATGAAAAATATTTTAGTTACAGGTGGGTGCGGATTTATCGGTTCAAATTTTGTAAAAATAATATTAAAAGATGAGCCAGAATATTTCCCAGTTATTCTTGATAGTTTAACTTATGCTGGAAATGAAAATAACTTGAATAGTTTAGATAGCAATTCTTATGATTTTATAAAGGGAAATATTTGTGATGAAGCGCTAGTAAGTGAGCTTTTTGAAAAATATAATTTTGATGGAGTTTTTCATTTTGCAGCCGAAAGTCATGTTGATAGATCAATTGATGGACCAGGTGCATTCATAAATACAAATATAATTGGAACTTATACTTTGTTAGAAATTTCAAGAAAATATTTTAAGAAAAATAATTCAGGTTTTAAGTTCATTCATGTTTCAACAGACGAGGTGTATGGAGCTCTTGATGATGAAGGATACTTTTCTGAAACGACTCCATATGATCCTAGTTCTCCTTATTCGGCATCTAAAGCTTCTTCTGATCATATAGCTAGAGCGTGGTATCGGACATTTGAATTACCAGTTATCGTTACAAATTGTTCAAATAATTATGGTCCTATGCAATTTCCTGAAAAATTAATACCGCTTATGATTATTAACTGTCTTGGTTTAAAAGATTTACCAGTTTATGGGGACGGCCAAAATGTTAGGGACTGGTTATTTGTTGATGATCACTGTAATGCAATCAAAAAAATATATGATAGCGGTGTTATTGGAGAAACTTATAATATTGGTGGTAATAACGAAATTAAAAATATAGATATCGTTAATACTGTCTGCTCCATTCTTGATGACCTTAAACCAAAAGAGGACGGAAAGTCATACAGTGCACAAATTAAATTTGTAAAAGATAGGCCTGGACATGATTATAGGTATGCAATCAATGCCGAAAAAATACAAAAAGAATTAAATTGGTTTCCATATGAATCATTTGAAACAGGTATAAAAAAAACCATTATGTGGTATCTTGAAAATGAAACCTGGTGGCGAATGATTCAAAATAAAACATATGAACAAGAGAGACTTGGAGAAAATATTTAAATGAAAGGCATAATATTAGCAGGCGGTAGTGGCACGAGGCTCTACCCTCTAACGAAAGTTATATCAAAGCAATTATTGCCTGTCTACGATAAACCAATGATATACTACCCATTATCAACATTGATGCTGTCTGGTATAAATGAAATTTTAATTATTTCCACACCCGTAGATTTACCATTATATGAAAAGTTATTAGGAGATGGTAATGAATTGGGTCTTAAAATAGCCTACAAAGTCCAACCTAGCCCTGATGGATTAGCTCAGGCATTTATAATCGGGGAAGATTTTATCGATAAGGATGACGTAGCTTTAGTTCTTGGCGATAATATTTTCTATGGAACAGGTTTTTCAGGCTTATTAAAGTCATCTGTGCAGACTGTTGAAAAAGAAAAGAAAGCAATAGTTTTTGGCTACGAGGTCAGAAATCCTGAAAGATATGGTGTTGTAGAGTTTAATGAAAATATGGAGGCGGTTAGTTTAGATGAAAAACCTTCAGATCCTAAATCAAATTATGCCGTGGTAGGATTATATTTTTATCCGAATGATGTAATTGGGGTGGCAAAAAATGTTAAGCCTTCAAAAAGAGGGGAGTTAGAAATAACGTCTGTAAATAATGCTTTTCTCGAATTAGGTAAATTAAAAGTTGAGCTTTTAGCTAGAGGTTTTGCTTGGCTTGATACGGGCACAATTGATGCAATCAATAATGCTTCAAACTTTATAAGAACTATTGAAGATAGGCAAGGGCTTAAAGTTTCATCTTTAGAAGAGATAGCTTATCTAAATGGTTTTATTAATAAAAATGATCTCGAGTATTTAATAAAAAAATTACCTAATGATTATGCAAATTATTTATGTAGATTAATAGATAATTAATCTGAGGTTTGCATGAG
>MDTE01104332.1_pt1 | contig 14561 bp, 19 predicted proteins | sample 811231 | NCBI WGS metagenome assembly MDTE01 (sample SAMN05326651, study PRJNA326480) | marine metagenome | isolation source: seawater | place: Indian Ocean: Red Sea | collected 2010 | reverse complement strand
TTTACGATGCATAATATTTTTAAATTTTGAATGACCTGCCATAATTCTTTATAAATTTTTTTTTCGTTGTCAGTAAAGTAATTTAAATAAATGAATAATGTGGCTAATATATGTAATTTATTAAATTTGAAAAGGTTGGATTTTCAATGATAGTCCAGTCTTATCGTCAGTTTCTATAAATACACCACTTATAGTTATTTTGCCATTGGCTGGAAAAAATCTTCCATTTGCTCTATAACCCTTTACAAATCCATGAATAGGATTTGCCTTATCCATTCCTATTACAGAATTATAATCTCCTGTCATTCCTACATCAGTTTGATAAGCAGTACCTCCTTCAAGAATTATAGCATCTGAAGTGGGTATATGGGTGTGTGTCCCTAAAATAGCTGACACCTTTCCATCAAAAAAATGACCAAAAGCATTTTTTTCTGATGTTGCTTCTCCATGCATATCAATAAAAATTGCATTACATGTTTTTCCAAGCTTTTCTTTTTGTAAAAAATTTTTCATTATACTGAATGGATCATCCAAAGAAAGTCCCATGAATAACCTTAACATGACTTGAACTATTATAATTTTTCTTTCATCATTTAGTTCAAGTATATAATATCCTTTTCCAGGAACCCCATTCGGATAGTTTAAAGCTCTAACAATTCTAGGACAATCTTCAATATAAGATAACATTTCTTTTTGATCCCAAGCATGATTGCCTAAAGTAATAACATTAACTCCGGAATTTAGAAGTTGAACTGCTATTTTTTTAGTTAAACCATAACCAGAAGCTGCATTTTCTGCATTTGCTATAATAACATCAGATTCATATTTAGTTTTTATATCTGAAATTTTTTTTATTAATATATCTATTGCTTCTTTACCTACAATATCCCCAATAAAAACTATCTTCATAAAAACGTATATAATTGTTTTTCAGTCAAAACAAAATCTAATTTATAATCATATTTTTCTATAGGTAATTTAGTTTGCATTTGTTTATCAAACGCAAAACCAACAGCATAAAAAAGTATATTTAATTTTTTTAATTTGGCAAAAGTTTTATCATAAAAACCTCCTCCATATCCAATTCTATATCCATTTAAATCAAAACCTAAACAAGGTACAAAAAATAGTTGTGGTATTATTTCTTTATTACCCTTTGTTGGTTCAGGAATATCAAATTTTCCCAATTTAAAATTCTTATCATAATTAAGTTTTTTAAAAATGAGCTCTTCTGAACTTTTTGCAATTACAGGAAATGCTATAGTTTTATTCATTTGCATGATCTTTTTATTTAACTGCTTTGTTGATATTTCTGAACGAATTGACATAAAGCTTGCAACACTATTAACTTTATTAAATTCAATTTTTTTAATTAATTGATTAAAAGCATTAATATTAAACTCTTGCGTTGCATTTTTTTTAATTAATTTTCTTTTTTCTGTTAAAATTTTTCTTAAATTTTTTTTTTGCATAATAATTTCACTCATTTTTATTAGCTAAAATATTATTTTTAATTTGTAAAAGTTCATTATGAATTTCATCTAATATACTTTCTATTTTTAATATTTCCTTATTCTTATCATCTATAGATAATTTAAGTTTATTAATTTTTTCTATAGTATTTCCAAATTTTGTATTTTTTTCTTCTATTTTTTTTGTCAATAATTTTACATCATCTTTATAAAAATTTAATTTATTTTTATATTCTCCAATTGAATCTTGGAGCTCTAAACTTATTAGAGTAATAATTTTTAGGTCACCAACCTTTCCGTGTAAATTTGAAAATTTATTCCAACTTTTATTCAAAATTTCTATTGCATTAATTAATCTGTCTTTTTCATTTTCTTGATATGATAATTTTAAATTTTGATTAAAAATAGTTACATTAAGATCTGGCATTTTCTTCTCCAAGAATTTCATCTAACTCATCAATACTTTCATTTATACCTTTTTTTAATCTTGAAATCTCTTTGTTCAACTCATCAATTTTAGTTTCAAAAACATCGTCATTGCCTAATTTTTCAGAAATATTTTTTATTTCTTCGATTGTTTTTTTTAATTGAGATAACTTGTCATTAATTGTCATATTTTTTTATAATTAGATTAATTAAAAATGTCACTTTAATGCAAATTGATATTAGTGTAAAAGACTTCAAATACCGAGGAATTTTGAACACTAATAATATAAAATTACAAAAAGTATCTCAATTAGCTAATTGTATACGTTTTTTAGCAATTGATGCTGTGCAAAAAGCAAATTCAGGACATCCTGGAATGCCTATGGGTATGGCAGACATTGCTACAGTGTTGTATAAAAATCATCTTAAGTTTGATTCAGCTGATCCTAAATGGATTGATAGAGATAGATTTATTCTTTCAAATGGACATGGCTCCATGCTATTATATGCTTGTTTATACCTGACTGGCTATAAAGATATAACTCTTGAAGATATTAAAAATTTTAGACAGCTAAAATCTCCAACTGCTGGACATCCAGAATTTCGTGAACTTGATGGCATCGAAACAACAACTGGTCCATTATCACAAGGACTCTCAAATGGAGTTGGATTTGCTATGGCAGAAAGAAAGTTATCATCTAGTTTAGGAGAAGATATAATTAATCATTACACATATGTCTTTGCTGGTGACGGTTGTTTGATGGAAGGTTTAAGTCATGAAGCTTGTAGCTTAGCAGGTCATTTAAAATTAAACAAACTAATTGTTTTCTTTGATGATAACTCAATTTCCATAGATGGACCTTTATCACTAAGTTGTAGCGACGATGTCATAAACCGATTTAAATCATATAATTGGAATGTGTTAAGTATTGATGGTCATAATCATGATGAAATAAATGATTCAATATTACAGGCAAAAAAATCAAACAAACCAACTCTAATCTGTTGCAAAACTAAAATTGGCTTTGGTTCTCCAAATAAAGAATCTACATCTTCTTCTCATGGCTCTCCGTTAGGTAAGGAAGAAATAGAACTCACTAGAAAAAAATTAAATTGGGTTCATGATGAATTTATAATACCTGATGACCTTCTCTCAAAATGGAGAAGTTTTGAAAGCAGAAATAAAGATATTAAACAAAAATGGGAAAATAAAAATAAAGATTTTTTAAATTCTGATGAATTTAAAAAATCTTTTAATTCAAAATTAGATAATCAAATAAAGAAAGAGATAATTAATTTTAAAACAAAATTTTCAAATGATGATACAAGATATGCAACAAGAAAAGCTAGTGAAAAAGTTCTCGAGCTTTTAAACAATCATATAGATAATTTTATTGGCGGTTCAGCTGATCTTACTGGTTCTAATAATACAAAAACTAGTGAAATGGATATTTTTAATGCAGATAATTACAAAGGCAGCTATGTTTACTATGGAATAAGAGAACATGCTTTGGCAGGTATAATGAATGGATTAGCTCTTCATGGTGGGATTAGGGCTTATGGTGGAACCTTCTTAGTGTTTTCTGACTACTGTAGACCGTCCATAAGACTTGCTGCATTAATGAATTTACCTGTTATTTATGTAATGACTCATGATTCTATTGGACTTGGTGAGGATGGTCCTACACATCAACCAGTGGAACATTTAGCAGCGCTAAGATCTATTCCAAATTTGAAAGTAATAAGACCATGCGATATCATTGAGACAATTGAATCATGGGAAATTGCTTTAGAAACAAAAAATCCAACAATTTTAGCATTGACTAGACAAGGCCTCCAAACTGTTAAAAGGAAGTCTTATAAAGAAAATTTAGTCAATAAGGGGGCTTATTTAATTAAACATTATGCTCAATATCATGCTTCAATTTTTGCCTCAGGTTCAGAAGTAGAAATTGCACTTGAAGCATCCGATAAGTTAGAAGAAATAAATATTAATTTAAGAGTTATATCTTTTCCATCAATGGAACTTTTTGAAAATCAAGAAGATACCTATAAAAAAGAGGTCATTGGTGATAAACCATGTTTTGCAGTTGAAGCTGGAGTAATTAATGGATGGGAAAAATATGTCGATCGTAAGAATTTTATAGGTATGAATTATTTTGGAAAAAGTGGACCTTATAAAGATGTTTACAAGTATTTTGGAATAACTGCAGATGATATTTTTGAAAAAATTAAATTTGAATTAAATCTGTAAAAATAAGAGAGGAATATAATGAAAGTAGCTATTAATGGTTTTGGGAGAATAGGAAAATTAGTTTTTAGAGCTTTTTTAGAAAAAAATTTAAAAGGTGTTGAGATAGTTGCAATAAATGAACTTGGAAGTTTAGAATCTAGCTTACATTTAATAAAATATGACAGTATTCATGGAAAACTTCCTGTTCAGATTAATAAAACCAAAGATAGTCTAAAATACAAAAATAAAACAATCAAATTTTTTAGCGAAAGCAATCCATTAAATTTACCATGGAAAAAACTCAAGGTTGATGTTGTTTTAGAGTGTAGTGGTGCATTTGCTTCTAAAGAAAAAGCTAGTGCTCACATTAATGCTGGTGCTAAAAAAGTTATCATTTCAGCTCCAGGATCAAATGTTGATGCTACAATAGTTCAAGGTGTAAATAATCATATCCTGAAAAAAAAACATGATGTTATTTCAAATGGCTCATGTACAACTAATTGCTTGGCTCCAGTTGCAATGGTACTTGATAAAGGAGTTGGAATTGAAAATGGTTTTATGACAACAATTCATAGCTACACTGGCGACCAAAGAACTGTTGATCAAACTCATAGTGATTTTAGAAGGGCAAGAGGCGCAGCTATATCAATGATACCTACATCTACTGGAGCAGCCAAGGCTTTAAGTTTAGTTCTTCCAAAAATGAAGGGTAAGCTTGATGGTACTGCAATAAGAGTTCCAACACCTAATGTTTCATTAATTGATCTTACATTTACTTCTAAGAAAAAAACAACAGTACAGAAAATTAATAAATTAATTATTAATGCTAGCAAAACAAAAAGTTTGAAAAATATTTTAACTACTAATGAATTACCTTTAGTTTCTATTGATTTCAATCATAACGCGAGCAGCTCTGTATTTGATTTAACCCAAACACAAGTACTTAATGGTAAATTTTGTAGAGTTTTATCTTGGTATGATAACGAATGGGGTTTTTCAAACAGAATGATTGATACCATGCTTGATTTTAAAAAACTATTATAGGTGAAAAATAAGTTATTTGCATTTACTATAAATACGCTTGAACAAGCAGAAAACATCATTTTAGAGAGTAAAAAATATAAAATTACACCTATCTTACACCTGAAAAAATATTTTCTTATCGGCTTTGGTGTTGAATTTATTTTCACTTTTCAAAACATGCTTATATCAAAGTTTGGAAAATCAAGCTTTAAATTATACATAGATTGTGGTTTTGATCAAAGTCTTGCCATTAGTATGGTAGCTAGAAGAATTGACTTCTTAAAACTTAATAGTAATTCTATTATTTTATCAAAAATAAAAAATATATCTGAAAAAAATAGAGTTTTATTAAATCCTTCTTTTAATATAGTAGATTGCAGAAATAGAAAAAATTTAAAACCAATATTAAAAAAAATATATTCTAAGGAAAAAAATGAAAATCGATGGTAACCAAATTAAAGTAGGAAATATTTTAGAAATTAATACTAAGTTATGGCGAGTTTTAAAAACACAGCATACACAACCAGGTAAAGGTGGCGCTTATCTACAAGTTGAAATGAAAGAAATACGTGAAGGTACAAAAATGAATGAAAGATTTAGATCTTCTGAAAGTGTAGAAAGAGCAATTCTTGATGAAAAAATATGCCAATATTTATACTCAGAAAATAATAAATTTATTTTTATGGACAATTCAACCTACGAACAAATTGAAATTGGGTATGATATAATTTCTGAAGATCAATCAAAATTTTTTATTGAAAATGAAAATTTTAATCTTCAATTTTATGAAGGTTCAGTTGTTGGCTTAGAACTTCCTGATAACGTCATTTTAAAAGTTGAAGAAACTGAATCTGTAGTAAAAGGTCAAACAGCTGCCTCATCTTATAAGCCTGCAATATTAACAGGAGGAATAAAAACTTCAGTTCCTCCATTTATATCAACTGAGGATTATATTGTAATAAATACATCTGATTCAAGTTATATTGAAAAAGCTAAAAAATAATGCTTCCTTCAACCATTAATATCTTTGAAAAAGCTGCAAGAAAAGCTGGGAAAATATTGGTGAGAGATTTTGGAGAAATTGAAAACTTACAAATTCAATCAAAAAAAGTTGGTGATTTCGTAACAAGCGCAGATCTTAAAGTAGAAAAATCTTTATTAGAAACTCTCCAGTACTATTACCCAAACGCTAATTATTTAACTGAGGAATCCGGAACTATTAAAGGTAAGGATGAAACTATTGTAATTGACCCAATTGATGGTACATCCAATTTTATTCATGGTATTCCTCATGTATCAATTGTTATAGGAAAAATAATTAATAATGAAATTACAGATGGAGTAATTTTTAATCCTATATTAAATGAATTTTATTGGGCATCAAATGGTAAAGGAGCTTGGTGTAACAACAAAAGAATTAGGGTATCAAAAAGACAAGAGCTGTCTGGTTGTTTAATTGGGACAGGAGTGCCATTTAGTGAAAGGATTTATGATAAATATTATAAAGAGCTCAATAATATTTCTAAATCAACTGCTGGTATAAGAAGTTTAGGAGCTGCATCTCTTAATTTAGCTTATGTGGGCTCAGGTAAGATTGATGGTTATTGGGAAAAAAACTTAAACTTATGGGATGTTTGTGCAGGAGTTTTGATTGTGAGAGAGGCAGGAGGACGTGTTACGGAGCCTAAAGGTAATAATTGGACTACTCAATCCAGAGATATAATCGCTTCAAATACCATGATTCATAAAAAATTATTAGAAAATCTGACTTTACTTTAGTTAAGATATATCTATAAGCAAAAAAATATGAAAAAAAACCTTCATCCTGATTATCATGAAATTAATGTTGTTATGACTGACGGATCTACTTTCAAAACTAGATCAACATGGGGCAAAGAAAACGATACTCTCAAACTTGAAATTGACTCAAAATCTCATCCAGCTTGGACTGACGGAAAAGCTAACTTAAATGAGTCAGAAGGACAAGTCGCAAGATTTCAAAAAAGGTTTAAAGGTTTAAAAATATAATACTTAACTAAAATACTTCTTGGCTTGATTGATTAACTCAGATTTCTTTTCGATTTCCTTTTTAGTTCTTTCTATTTCATCTTTAAGTTCTAATATGTATTTATTTAAATCTTCAACACTAAAATCATCAAGATTTAGAGTTTTTATAGACTTTTTAGTTTCATCATATTCTAAAAATTCACTCATATGCAATTATTTTATATAAAATTTCGATTAATATATTTATAAGTGTTTTTTTTAAAATAGAAAGATTAACTATGAAATTGCCATTAATGCCTAAAGCAACTGCTATTTGGTTGATTGATAATACTTCGCTTTCTTTTACTCAAATTTCTGAGTTTTGTGGTCTTCATGAGTTAGAAGTACAAGGAATAGCAGATGGAGAAGTTGCTGTCGGTATGCGTGGTTATGATCCTATTGATAATAAGCAACTAACTAGGGAAGAAATTCAAAGATGTGAGAAAGATGACTCTTTGAGATTAGAACTCATATCTTCAAATACAATTGAATCACTGCCTCCCAGAAAAAAAGACACTAAGTATACACCTCTTTCTTTAAGACAAGAAAAACCATATGCTATTTTATGGTTAATAAAAAGATATCCGTCAGAGCTAAGCAGCTCTCAAATTGCAAAACTTACAGGCTCTACAAAAAACACTGTCGATGCAATACGTAATGGCACTTATAGAGAGGCAGTACTTGAAGCAAAAAGTCCTATGGACACTGGTCTGTGCACATATCAAGATCTAGAAAAAGCTCTCAATAGAGCTAAAAATAAAAAAGATAAGGCTGAAGCTGCTGCAAAAGCAGAAGTTGCAACTACATCAGAAGTTGAGTCTAATTAATTTTTAATTTTACTAAAAAATTTAAATAGAAAATCATTAAAGTTGCCCAAAAAATTATCATTAAAATAAAAAATAAAAATAAATTATTTATATATATTAATCCAAGTGGACTTCCTGCAAAATAAGTTAAAGGACCTAAAATACTACTAAGCAATAAAGCTATAATTTTATAGTTAGATAAAAAAGTTAATACTTCATCAAACAAAATAGCAAAACTTGGCCATAATACAATCATCCATATTGGTAAAACTCCAAAATATAAAGATGTTTTGAAGTTATAAATTTGAAAAAAAACTAAACTTGAATCAAATAGATAGCCCGTTATAGAAATTAAAAAAACCGTTAAGGTAATTTTTTTTTTATTATTTGAGTTAAAAAAACAAATAATTATAAATATTAAACCACATATTAAACCAGGAAGAAAACTACTATATAAAAGCTCACCAAAAACACTCATCAACCAAGTTAATTGATATCCTGAGAATATTAAAAAGATTTTGATTTTGCTCATTTATTAATAAGGAAATGTGAAACATCAGTAGACTTACTTAAGAAACCTGTTTCACAATAAGCTAAATAAAACTCCCACATTCTTTTAAATCTTTCATTGAAACCTAGTTTAACTAGATCTTGCCATGAATTTTGAAATTGATTATTCCACAAGTTCAGAGTTTTTGCATAAGATAATCCAAAACTTTTTATTTCTTTAAAATCAAGACCAACTTTTTGGTTTATTTGAGAAAGTTCTTTTTTAGTTGGAAGCATTCCACCTGGAAAAATATATTGTTGAATAAAATCAGGTTGATTTTTATAATTAAAAGACCTTATTTCATCTATTGTAATAATTTGTAATGCAGCCTTTCCAGAATTAATTAAAGAATTTCTAACAATCTCAAAATATTTTTCCCAATATTTTTTTCCTACAGCTTCAAACATTTCAATCGACGCTATATTTGAATACTTGTTTTCTATATCTCTATAATCTTTGAATTTAATTGATACTTTTTCTCCTAAACCTTCTTTTTGAATTTTTTTTGAAGCATATTCAAATTGTGCCTTAGATATAGTAATAGCATCAATTTTAGATTTAAAATTTTTTGCAGCATATGAAGAAAAACCACCCCATCCGCAACCTATTTCAAGAACTTTAGAATTCTCATTCAAATTTAATGCTTTAGCTATTTTATGATATTTATTTAATTGAGCATCAAATAAATTATCATTTGCTTTTTCAAAATAAGCAGATGAATATGTCATACTTTTATCTAACCACTTAGTATAAAATATGTTACCTAAATCATAATGGTAATGAATATTTTTTTTACTTTGAGACTTTGTGTTTTCATTAAGAAAATGTTTAAATTTATTATAAGCATTAAAAAAAATATTAGATTTTAAATTTTCTAAAAAATGATTTTCATTTCTTAATGCAAGCAATAAGAGATTTGTTAAATTAGAAGAATTAAAATCTCCATCCATGTAGGACTCTGCAAAACCAACTGATTTTCTTTTTAAAATTTTAGAGATAAATTTATAATTATTTATAATTAAATCAGCTTTATAATCACTATTTGCACCTTTAAATATTTTAGTGGTGCCAGAAGGAAATTTTACTAATAATTCTCCATATTTAATTTTTGAAAGAAACTTTTGCGCAATAACTTCAAATGATTGTTGAAATTTATTATTTAAATTCATTAAAAATTTCCTTCAAATGATATGGTATCTTTAGGTTTTTTCTCTCTAGCATAATATTTTCCACCTTTAAAAACAATTCTTATAGATTCAAATAAGATTGCACACATAACTTTTAAACCAAATAGAGGATTTAAAACATTATATTTTAATAGTTTTGACACTTTAAAGTCAGTCAGCTTTCCTGACTGTGAAGCCATCAGTATTTTTTTATTATTATTGTCATATAGGTCAATAATTATATTTATATAATCTTTGGTAATTTTATTTGTAAAAAAATATTTCCCTTTCATTCCAATAAAAGGAGAGACATAAAAAAATTTTTTACACTCATGTTTCAAATTTTTTGAATCTTTAGAATCTCCTCTGACAAACACGTAAGTATGTTGCTCATTTGAAGTGTTTTTAACTTCATAGAATATAGAAATTAGTCCACTTTTATCATAGCAATATATTATTGATAGAGGATTAAATACATATCCAAAAATTCTTGGGAAACAAAGTATTTGAATTTTTAAATTATTATAAGTTACTTTATATTCATGTAACATTTCAGTTATAAATTCCCTAATAGATCTTTCATCTCTGTAACCATGATCTCTTTCATTAAAAGAAAATATATTGAAGGAATTAATTGAAAATATTTTTGATTTTGATTTTATAATTTCAAGCTCATCTAAATCTAAAAATAAGCTTGGAACTTTATATTTAAAAAAATGTTCAATTTTGCCATAACGTTTGTGCACAATTGAAGAAAGTATTAACTTTGTGTTCATTTCTAATACATCAGTCTATTATAGAAATTATTATCTCTTTTCCAAGGTATATCAACTCCCAACAATTTAGAAATATAAGCAGCAGATTGAATTCCATCTTCATGAAAACCATAACCATGATAAGCGCCACAAAAAAAAGTTTTACTTACTCCCTGTAACTCTTTTAATTTTTTTTGAGATTTCATTGTTTTTATATCAAATTTAGGATGAGTAAATATATTCTCATTATGAATAATTTCTGGAATTCTTTGAGGATTAATTGTAACAAAATATTCTTTTTTTGTTTGTAACTTTTGTAGATTATTCATCCAATAAGTTAAGGTAAAACTTTGATTTTCTTTTTCATTTTTAATAAAATTCCAACTAGACCATGTTTTTTTATTTCTAGGCATCATTGAAATATCAGAGTGAAGATATGCATGATTCTTTGTATACTTAAAATCTGATAATATTTTTTTTTCTTCTTTTGAGGGCTTATGCAATATTTTTAAAGCTTGATCAGCATGTGTTGCAATGACAAGATAGTCATACTTAAGATCTTCTTCATTTTTAATTATTCTTATTTGGTTATCTTCTCTTACTATCTGATTAATTTTTGAATTAAGACTAAAATTAAATTTTTTAAGATCTAAAATATGTTTAATATATGAATTACTTCCACCCTGAACAAACTTCCATTGTGGTCTATCTTTAAAATTAAACAAATCATGGTTATTAAAGAAATTTAAAAACAACTTTAATGGAAAATTAATTACATCACTTTGATTCGTAGACCAAATAGATGCAATCAATGGATAAACATGAAATTTTTTTAAATAAGAAGAGAAATTATTTCTGTTAAGAAAATCTTCAATAGTAATATTTTGGTTTATTCTATCTAAATTTATATTTTTGCATAATTTATAGAATTTATAAATCTCATAAATCATTTTTAGATAATTAAAATCAAAAATATTTTTATACTGAGCAAATAAAGCTCGAAAACTCTTTCCTCCATATTCAATATTAGAAAAAATATCTGAAACTGCAAATGACATATCAGAATTAAATGTTTGCACATTTAAATGATCAAAAAATTTAATCAAATCTGGATAATTTTTATTATTAAAAACAATAAAGCCTGTATCTATTGCAATATTATTATCTGATAAAACCTTTACAGTCCTTGTGTGACCTCCTAAACGATTATTTTTTTCAAATAGATGAACATCATATTTTGATGAAAGAAAATATGATGCACTAATGCCAGCAATTCCTGATCCAATAACAGCAATTTTTTTTTTATAAATATTATTCACTTATACTTTTAGCAGTTTATAAAATTGATAAAAAAAACTAATCTTATTTACTATGGGGGGGCATTTTTTTTTCAACAAACCAAACATGTTTTTTTAAAACTGGATCATATTTTTTTAATCTTAGCTTTTCTGCAACTTTCATCCCTTTTGTTGGTTTTCTAACAATATATTTTGTGCCTGTTTTGGGGTTTTCTTCAGGTATAAGTTGTTTTAAAGCATATGAGGTTTTCTTTGCCATTGTGATCCTATATATTAAAATTTATCTAAATAAAGTATTATTTAAATTTCATTTATTCTTTGTTTAATAAAAGGATTATACAAACCTTTTTTCTTAGCAACAGAAATTTGCTTATTTCTATCAATTAAACTTTTTTTCTTAGACTCACTAATCTTACCAAAGCAATTATGACAAGAAATCCCTTTAATATATTTTTTAGATTTACGGTTATGTGCTGAAAGTGGATACCTACATGCATGACAAAGCTCATATGTTCCATCTCTAAGTTCATTTTTTACAGAAACTCTATTATCAAAAACAAAGCATTCTCCATTCCATAATGAACTTTTATTAGGTATTTTTTCCAGATAACTTAAAATACCTCCATCTAGCTGATAGACATCTTTAAAACCTTTTTTAATCATATAGGATGACGCTTTCTCACATCTAATTCCACCAGTACAAAACATTGCAATTTTTTTATTTTTTGCTTCAACTAATTTATTTTTTATATAACTTTTAAACTCTGTAAAACTTTTTGTATTTGGATTTATTGATCCTTTAAAAGTTCCCATCTCAACCTCAAAGGTATTTCTCACATCAATTAAAATAGTTTCTTTATCAGATATAAAATTATTCCAATCTTCAGGTTTAATATTTTTTCCAGTAATTTTTTCAGGATCTACAATCTTTGTTCTTAGTGTAACTATTTCTTTTTTATGCCTCACCTTAAGCCTAAAAAATGGCATAAACTTTGAATAAGAATATTTTGGATTATAATTATCAAATCCTATCTTTAATAATTGAGACTCAAACTTTTTAATACTATCAGATATTCCTGCAATAGTTGCATTAATACCTTCTTCAGCCAATATAATTGTACCTTTTATTTTATTAAACTTGCAAAAAAGAGAAAGTTGATTTTTGATTGTTGAAATATCAGTTATTTTTTTAAATTGATAAAAAGTAAGGATGGTAAATTTAGAATTTATCATTTATTCATCTATTATAATAACCTAATAATTATTTCTATGACAAATACTAATATTAAGGCTGTTCAAAATCTTTTAGCTAATTGTTCAATTGAAACAACACCTAATGTTTATGCAAAATATGGTAATTTTTCTGATTTGGTTAATAAAGAAATTGATATTTACGTTACATATCTTCCTGATGAAGAAATGAATAAAGTAATTAATACTGCTAAAAAACTCACACTTGAGGGATATACTGTAATACCTCATCTACCTGCTAGAACAATTGCAAATCATGACGACTTAGAAAAATACATACAATCTCTGTCTGAGGATTGCGGATGCTCAAAGATTTTAGTTATTGGAGGTGGAGGTAATCAAAAAGGGAGCATTACTAGCTCTATTGAAATTTTAGAAACAGACCTTTTATCAAAATATAATTTTAAAGAAGTAGGACTTGCTGGCCACCCTGAAGGCAACCCCGATGTAAATCAAGTTGATTTAGATAATGCTATTATTCAAAAGAATCAATTTTCAAAAAAAGCAGATTTTAAAATGTATTTAGCAACTCAATTTTTTTTTGAAGCAAAATCTTTAAAAGAATGGGAGTTACATCTTAAAAGTTTAAATAATAACCTTGAAATTCATGCTGGTATACCTGGACCTGCCACTTTAAAAACTTTGATAAGTTATGCTAGATCATGTGGAATCAGTAACTCAATTAGATTTTTATCAAAACAAGCTTTAAATATTACTAAGTTGGCAACAACTAGAAGTCCTGACAAATTAATATATGATTTAGCTAGCTACCAAATAAAGAGTCCTGAAACAAATTTACGAAAAATCCACTTTTATGCTTTTGGAGGAATAAAAAAAACTAGTGATTGGTTAAAAACATTAGATAAGGATAATTTATCTTATGATGGTCAAAAATTTCAATAATCAATAATAATATATATCAACAATTATTATTTCTTAATTTGAAATAAGCATTTAGATCACAAAAAACATAATCTATACATTCTTAAAAATTAATGGAGTTATATGTCTGATATTGAAATTGCTAGAAAAGCAAAGATGAAACCAATTAAAGAAATACTAGAAAAAATAAATGTTCCTGATACTCCTGAAGCATTTAGTCCAATGGGTCGTCATATTGCAAAAATCAATCTTGAATACATTAATACTTTAAAAAATAATAAAGATGGAAAATTAATATTAGTAACAGCAATAACTCCAACTCCTGCAGGTGAAGGTAAAACAACTACCTCAGTTGGATTAAATGATGGACTTAATAAGATTGGAAAAAAATCAATAGTATGTTTAAGAGAGCCTAGCTTAGGCCCATCCTTCGGTATGAAGGGAGGAGCAGCCGGAGGAGGATATGCTCAAGTTGTCCCTATGGAACAAATAAATCTTCATTTTACCGGTGACTTTCATGCAATTACATCTGCACATAATTTACTTTCTGCTTTAATTGACAATCATATCTATTGGGGAAACAAATTAAATATTGATGTAAGAAGAGTTGTTTGGAAAAGAGTAATGGATATGAATGATAGATCTCTCAGATC
>MDTE01080267.1_pt1 | contig 14561 bp, 13 predicted proteins | sample 811231 | NCBI WGS metagenome assembly MDTE01 (sample SAMN05326651, study PRJNA326480) | marine metagenome | isolation source: seawater | place: Indian Ocean: Red Sea | collected 2010 | reverse complement strand
ACTTTTATGTTCATTAGATTATCTTTTCTTTTAAAAATATATTTTATTTTTTGACTTAGTTCGAAATTTGTATCTGAATCAAATAAAAAACCATTTTTGCCGTCATTTATGATCTCTCCAGCGTTACTTTGAAAACTTGAAAGAGTAGCGTTTCCAAAGTACATCGATTCCATTAATACGACTGGAAGGCCTTCTACATCTCCTCCTTTTGTAACTATTGAAGGCACTACTATTAAGTCAGCAATTTCATATATATATTTTAATTTAGGTATATCATTAAAAAATTTTATAATTTTTACATTCTTAGTAAGGCCATGTTTATCAATCAGCCTGAAATATTCATTTACTAACGAGCCTGAACCACAAATAATTAATACAATTTCATCAAGTATTTCTGGAATTTCTTTCAGAGAATTTATTAAGGATTCAACACCTTTTTTTTTGGCAAATCTACCAGCGTAAACAATTTTAAATTTATCATGGTATTTTGAGATTTCAATAATTTCGGTAGATTCGATAGATTCAAATTTATTGCTATTAACCCCCATGGGGATAATTTTGCTTTTGTCTTGGTTCCAATTCTTTTTTTTAATATTTCGTTTTAGCTTGTATTCAGTGTTTTTAGAATCAAAAGTAAATGATTTTGCATTTTTAACAATCGTATTTAATAATAGTTTTCCAATTACAGGTAATTTAGTCAATATCTCAGCATCATGTGCATGACTTGTAAATACAAAAGGTACTCTTGTCAACTTAAAGCAAATTAAAGCAATTAATGCTTGAGGCATAACCCAATGTGCATAAATTAAATCAGGTTTTAATTTATTAATTAGCTTTAAAGTTGCCAATAGCTGTGATATTAAAAAGAATGGAACAACCAGTGTATAGAGAAAATTTTTTCTTAAAACTGGCAAGATCCCTTCACCAGCAAGTTTTTCAAATCTAGAGAAAAAGTATCTAAATCTATATTCGTTAAAATATAAATTTTCTGAATATTTTTTATTTTGATAAGATGGCGCAAGAACAGTAAATTCTATATCATTATTTTTCTTTTTTAACTCTACTATTTGATCCATGACAAAACTTGGAGTGGGATCATTGTTGCTAAGTGGAAAAGTAGACGCTAAAACTATAATTTTTTTCATACTCTGTCTAGGTTAAATAAAACTTTATAATACCTTATTACATATTAATATTTTAATTAATCATGAGTGCAGAGATAAATTTTGTAATTACTGGCAGCGAAGGTTTTTTGTCAAAAAATTTCATTTATTTTCTTTCGGATACAAAATTTAATTTTTACAAGGTTTCACATAAAAGTTTTGATGAAGATATCCACAATATCAAGAAACTAAAACTTAAGAACATAATTTTAATTCATAACGCATTTTTGCATCCCAGTATATTAAGGAATAAAAATCATGATTTTTTTAAAAACAAATCCAATGAACTTTTTTATAAAATTGTAGAATTTATTACCCATAATGATATTTATAGTATTTTTTACCCATCCTCAGGTTCTACTAAAAAGTTTAGGGACATTGATAACAATTTATTTAAACCTTATGCAGATCAAAAAATTTATGAAAAAGCTCAGTTAAATAACTTAAGTAAGGATTTGGGCTTTAAAATAATGGTTCCTATTATTTACTCTTCAATTGGACCATTTGGAAAATATAATAGAAACTCTTCCCTCTCTTCAATTCCATATAATGCTTTTCTTGGCAATGAAATAAACATCCTAGATAAAACTAACAATACTTATTCAATAACCTGTATAGAAGATTTAGTTAAACTGTCTATAAAAGCATTGTCAGATCCAATTAGTGAATCGAATCTTGTTCTTGATGTAGGGAGTGAAATTTTAAATATTAAGGATTTCATAGATATGAATATTAATATTTTTGGATTAGATCCAAATAAAGTCAAATTTAACTTTGAAGATGTCGCCCTACAAAATTATTTTTCAGATAATTCAAAATATTTAGAACTTTTAAAATATTATTCAATAAGAAATACTAAAGTAAGCGACTACTTGACCTACTTAAAAAAGTATTTTGAAACTTTGTAAATATTTGATTTTTTCTAAAGCGATATTTTTTTAGAACTCTTAATTTGTATCTTTTGATGTTAAATATAATTTTTTCAAATAATCTTAAAATGTAGCTTTCATTTAAATTTACAGAATCATGTGAATCAATTTGTTTTTCTTTGAATAATGAAATCCAATATTTTTTATCAAGCTTATCGAAGTTAAACCTTTTTTTAGAAATATATTTTTTTGCTTCAATTAAAAACTCATAATTTATCTCATTAAAATGCTCCACAATAATTACTGGCAAGTCAGATGTGGTCTCTTGAAAAGTTGGATGTTTTTCAACAATTGGTATAGCTCCTGCGTACAGCGACTCCCATAATCTATGTGTATCATAGCCATTTCCAAAAGGGCAAAGAACAAAATCTGATGAGCTTAATGATTTGAGATAGTCTTTCAATTCTAAATTAGGAGACTCTATTTTTGCCCAGCTTTTCTTTTCAAAGTGCCGATACAATTCACTTCTAACCTTATCATTTGTATTTATTTGAAAATTAATATAAAGTAGATTTTCTTTTTTAATAATTTTATTTTTTTTACTGTGTTGTAAAAAATCTTCTTTAAGTAAATTTTTTTTTGAGTAACTATTTGAAATACCCAAAGGAAAAGCTCTTAATTCTGGATGGTCTATGTTTATATTTACAGAAAACCATTCCGAAATACACTCTGGTTTACTTTTAAATAATTCATAATTTATAGGTTCGTCAGATTGGGCTGTTATGAGTTTAATATTTTTTAAATTTACTTTGTCTAAGAGTTTAAAAAGTGACTTTACACATGAAAGATTTGTAAAAATTGTATCATTTTCATTAAGCTGAACTGACTTTAATTTGTAAAAGATTTGTCCATCTATATTTGATATTATGTAGTAGTTACTTAATTCAAGATTGTTAAACTCTTCAGTTGTAACAAGTTCTGAATAGACAACATCACACTCTCTAGCAATCTCATAACTTGAAATAAAATTAATTTTACTAAAGTCAGTCATCATTTAATCAAATCAAAAAGTAAGTTGTAGGTTTTTTCTTGATCTCTATAATTAGCAAATTTATGGAAATTATTATTAATGATGTTTTTGTACATTAATGTAAATTGATTAAATTCCCCTACTTGAGTCTTTTCTGTAGTTTCTTCAGAATATATTTCAAAGTAACTGTGAAAATTATCTGGTTTTGAAAAAATAAACGGAAAATGATAAGAACTCTGCAAAGTATCAAATCTCAATTCATTTGAGTAAACATCTGAAATACCCCACCTGGAATTAAATTTTATGCCAGATTTAGTTTCAATTTCTATCTCTCCTCCTAGATCAACGTCAATATTATTGTCAGAAACTTTACTAAATTTATTAATTATGTAATCTTCTTTTTCTAGACTAAAAAAAAGGGATAAAGGATAAATACCTAAATCTAATGTAAAACCACCACCTTTATCTTTCTGATATCTAAAATTTTGTTTGTCCATTTCGGGTATCGTAAAGTTTGCTTCAATACTTTGCACATTATTACTTTTAAAAACATTAATAACTTCATCCCATAAAGGATGATGCAAATACATCAATCCTTCAAAAATTCTTTTTTTGGATTTATCTTTTAGAAAATCCTTATATTCAAATAATTTAGAACTATTCGACAAAGGTTTTTCAATAAGGAAAACATCTGAAAAAGTTTTAATCTGTTCAAAATTTTCTAAATGCGAATTTGGAGTAGATGCAATAATTACAAAATCATAAGTACAATTTTTATCAAGGTGATCAAAGTTTTTAATTCGTACCTTACCGGATTCTTCAACATTTGTTTTTTTTCTATCAACAATTTCAATGCAAGATATTTTGTTAATATTTAATAGTGCCGGAATAATTCTTTTAGAAGTGTGAATTCCGTTTCCAATTACTAATATTTTCAATTTCTTTTATTATAAAGCTTTAATATTTAAATCTTATTCAACAAATTCATATTATTTGATTATTATCAAATTTATGAAAATATTAGTTACCGGATGTTTTGGCTTTATTGGATTCAATTTTTTAAAATATATAGATTCGAATTATAAAAATGAAATAGAAATAATTGGAATTGATTCATTAGAATCAGCAGGTTCTACTACTAATAGTGTTAATTATAAAAATGATAAATTTACTTTCATCAAAGGTAATATTGTAGATATCAACAGTTTTGAGATTTCCAAAATTGACGTTGTTGTAAATTTTGCCGCAGAAACCCATGTTGATAATTCAATCTTTATGCCTGAAAAGTTTATAGATTCAAATGTTCTTGGTGTGACAGAGTTGTTAAAATTTTCAGTGAAAAATAAGATTTCAAAATTTGTTCATATTTCTACAGATGAAGTTTATGGAAGTGTTCAAAATGAATATTGTAAGGAAAGTAATTTTTTTAACCCTTCTTCACCATATTCTGCATCTAAAGCTAGCGCTGAGTTAATATGTAACTCATTTATAAAAACATATGGCCTAAATGTTTTAACAGTTAGGCCTGCCAATAATTATGGATACTTTCAACAACCTGAAAAACTTATACCATTCAGCGTTGCAAATCTATTGAACAATCAAAATATTGAAATTTATGGAGACGGTAAAAATATACGTCATTGGCTTCATGTCTCTGATACTTCAAGTGCTATTTTAAAAATAATTGAACAAGTTAATGAGCCAGATGTTTTCAATGTTGGTTCTGGAGTTTATATGAACAATATTGACTTAAGCCATAAGTTGCTGAGTATTTTGAATTTAACTGATGAAAGAATTACATTTGTTGAAGATAGGCCCGGGCATGATTTCAGATATGCTATTGATTTCTCAAAATTAAAATCTCTTGGTTGGGAACCACAGGCCCAATTCGACAATGAACTAGGAAATACTGTCAACTGGTATATCAATAATGAAGAATGGTGGAAAAATTCTTATCAAAATATTATAAATAGTAAGAGAAAAAAAAGGAAAGGATTGGTTTAATTCTGATATGAAAACAGGCGGAATTTTACTTTGTGGAGGTCATGGTACAAGACTTTTTCCTACAACAAAATATATTAACAAACACTTAATACCAATTTATGACAAACCAATGATATATTACTCACTTTCAATTCTGTTACTTGCAGGGATGAGGGAAATAACAATAGTTTGTAATCCTGAAGACAGAGATTCATTTCAAAAACTATTAGGAAGCGGAGAAGAATTTGGAGCGGACATTAAATATTCAGTACAAGAAGCACCACTAGGAATACCAGATGCAATTTCAAAAGCCCTAGAGGTGTCGGAGTACGACAAATTTATTACAGTATTAGGCGACAATTTTATATTTGGTCAAAATTTTTTTACTAATTTAGAATTTATATATAACAATACAGTCACTTCCTCTATTTTTCATCAAAAGGTAAAGAACCCAGAAGACTTTGGCGTAATTGATGTAGACAGTAATAACAAAATTACATCTATAATTGAAAAACCAAAAAAGTATATCTCAAATAAGGCTGTAATAGGTCTTTATATTTTTGATCATAATTTTAAAAATTATTTTGAAAACTCTTCTCATTCAAAAAGAAATGAATATGAAATTGTTGATATATTGAATCAATATTTGAACAATAATTTACAACATCATGAAATTGGGAGGGGAACAGCTTGGTTTGATATGGGTACAACAGAGGCATTTTTTAATTGTTCTTCCTTTGTAAGGACAATCCAGGAAAGACAAGATGTTTTAGTTTGTTCTCCGCATGAAATTGCTTATAGAAACAACTGGATTGATCAAATATCTTTAGAAAACTATATTGGAACTATTAAAGGATCTGAATACTCTGAAAACTTGATTAATTCTTTGCTATAAATATGTATAGAAAGATAAATTTTCATGAACCCTCTGAGTCTTCTAAGATTAAAAAGTATGTCAACCAATCGCTAAATTCGAATTATTACTCAGAAGGAATTTTTGACTACAAAGTTAAAAAATACCTGGCATCAAATTATGGTCTCAAGAATACACTCATTACCCACAGTGCAACAGGTGCTTTAGAGTTAAGTGCATTAATTGCAAAAAGCTCTTTTCCTAATAAAAAAGTTTTCTTACCATCGTACACATTCTCTTCAACTGCAAATGCATTTATAAGAGCTGGATTTAAAATTCAATTTTTGGACATTGTAAAAGAGAACTTTATGATCGATTTTAAAGAATCAGTAAAAAAAGTTCAAAATAACATACTTGTTCCAGTTCACTATGCAGGATTTCCTGTAGAAATGCATGGATATAGAGATTTTAAAAAAGAAGGCTTTTTAATTGAAGATGCCGCACAAGGATTGGGTGCAACATGGAAAAATAAGAATGTTGGTACTTTCGGTAATTTATCTGCATTTTCTTTTCACTATACAAAAAATATTCATGGGGGGTTTGCAGGCCTTATCTCAGTTAATGAAAAAAAATATTTTGAACAAGCAAAATTTATATATGAGCGCGGTACCGATAGGACAAAGGTGGTTTCGGGTTTAAAAAATAGATACCAATGGGTAGAGATAGGTTCTAGTTTTCAGGTTCCTGATATATTAGCAGCTATAATTTATGCTCAACTTGAGGACTATGAAGTTATCAATAAAAAGAGAAAAAAAGTTTATGAATTTTATTCAAACTTGTTCTCATCTAAGGATTACAGCTCTTTCTTTACACTTCCCAAATATTCAATTGAAAGTAGGCACAACAACCATGCTTTCTTTCTAATATTTAATACAGACAAACAAGCGAGTAATTTTATTTAGTTTACAAAATCTAAAGGTGTAAATTGTTATATTGGATACGTCCCACTTCATAATTCAAAAATGGGAAAAAGATTAGGACTAGATAAGAGACTAAACAATACAGAAACTTACGCAAAAAAAATTGTTAGATTACCATTTCATACAAACCTTATAAAAGAAGACCTTAATTATATTTCAGAAGTGTTTGAAAGCTATTTCAAATTATAGAAAAATTAACCTAGCAAGATGAGGATTGACATAAGGTCCGTGATTTATAAACTGAATTATTTGGAATTTGCTTATCCATTTAAAATTATCATCTAAATCACCAATTTGTTCAAAATCGATATTTTTAACTAATCCAAGATTCCTTTTATTAAAAAGACGACCACCATCTTCCGACAACCATTGCTTAAATATAAAACTATTTTCACTTTCATAATCTTTGAAAAATTCATAATATTTTGGTTCAGATCCTTTATGAGCTTTTTTTATATTAGAGAATGTAGCTTGAAGAGTGGGGCTTAATTGTATGAGTTCATAATTTCCTGGTTCAAACTTAGCTTCTACTAAATAATGAGGAAGTCCATTGATCTCGGACCTAATCAATCCTAATATACCACCATCAAAGTCAATCTCCGATATTATTGGCTGATTCCACCCTTTAACACCTACTTCTCTCGTAGATGAGTTTCGTATTTTCAGACCAAATATTTCAAAAAATTTACCTGATTCATGTTTAAAATTACCATCCTTATCAGATGACCAAGATTCTAAATCATTTAAATTTATTTTTTCAACGCTAGCTGAAAGATTGTTTTTAAGATTTTCTAACCAAGAAAATAAATCTTCAAAAGATTCAGAATTATTCGTACAATAAATTGATTCAATTAATTTTTCAATCTCTAGATTGCTTTTATCATCAAGAATTTTTGAGAGTCTTTTTTTAAGTTGATTGAATTCACTTAGATTTATATTGCTCATCTTTTTTAATCTTAATAAATATATAGAACTTTAATAGTAATAAAATAAACAAACATGGAGCTAAAAAGCGTTACAGTAATTATCCCAACAGTAAACAGACCTCAACTTATTAAAAGATGTATAGATTCAGTACTTAATCAAGATTATGAAGGCGATATTGATTGTATAGTTGTCGATAGTTCTGAGAATCTTGAAACAAGAAATTTATGTGAAACAGCATCATTAAGCCTATCAAAAACTTTAAACAGAAATATAGAATATATACAGAATAAAGACTCAAAGTTCCCAATAGATAATTGGATTATTGGCTCTAAAAAGATTTCAACAAATTATGCAAAATTTTTATGTGACGATGACTGGTTGGATAGCAATTTCATTAGTGAATGTGTTTATTATTTAAATAAAAATAAAGCAAAAACTGTTGTAACAAATATAAACATACATCAGACTAATGGAAACATAATGGAAAATTACTATAATCTTGAAAACGGTTTAATTCCAAAAACTGAAGTAATTGATTCGTTTCTTAATAGAAGCTCTATTTTGCCTGTTACACCTACTGCAGCCTTGATGGTTTCCTCTAAATTTTTAGAAAGTTTTAAATTTTCGCTTCAACATTGGGAATGTACGAAGTACTTATTCGGTTTTGATTTTTTAATGAATTATTACGGTAGTTTTGATGAATCGAATACCTTCATTCTTGAAAATTCGTTAGCTAATTCATGGGCGGGTGGTGACTCAATGACATTAAATGTAAAAAAATCCAACATTTTTTATTGCTACTTACTTGCTTTGGGACGGTTGGTATATAAATTTGAACAAAAATTAAATCCTGAACAAATAAAATTATTTTCCCATTATTTACGTATTATTGAACTTAAATCAATTTTTCAACCAGAATTGAAAAAAAGAATATTTGAATTTCCAATTAATAAAAAATTGATTGTCAGAAAATTAATCAGTGATTTTATATCAAAGTCATTAATAAAAATTAAGTATAAATTTAAAAATTAGTATTTTGAAATTTACGCAAAGCTTTTTGATTTAAAAAACGCTTGGCTTTACCTTGGTAATGAATATTTGCAATATTGATAAATTTTTTATCATAAATATCATAAATACTAAATCCACTATTTTTTTTATTTTTATATGTTTTAATATGTCCTCTAAAACTCATATTGTATTGTTTTTTTTCATAAAATCCTTCAGAGTCATTAATGTCATTCATAAAAACAAAATTTTTATTTTTATTGTTAGTTATTGGAAGCATAAGATTTTGTACTTTAACTAAGTTATTTTTCTCAAGTAAATAGAAAAGTGTCATATCACATATGCCGCCAGATCGAGTACTTTCATGGTAATTAATTTTCTGTTCAATCATGCTAAACTTTTCTTTTGTAACAAAAATATCTTCGTATAGCTTTTGAAATTCAACAAAAAAATTCTTACTCAATAGAGATGAATGAATACTTGCTGTCATGTGGAAAGGATTGTCAAAATTATTGCTAACTAAATAGGCATTGTCTTCAATAAAATTGAAGCTGTTAATATTTTCTAGGAGAATATTGTCACTATCAATATGAAAAATATTTTCTATATTATTTTCTTCCATAAATAGCTTTGTAATAAATACCCTCAAGTACCACAACCATACATATTTTTTATCAGTAAAGTTGTATGGTTCAAAATGAGATTTGAGATATCCAATTTCATCTTTTTTAAGATAATCTTCGTAATTTACAAACTCAACGTTATTAATTTGAGACAGATGACTAACTTCACTATCACCAATAAGAATAATTTTATTTGAGGTAGAAGTTATTTGACAATTAAATTTTAAGTAGTCTTGATAGCCTGTATGAAAAATTAATACCTTTGTTTCTGACATTGTTCACATTTTAATAAAATTAAAATACTAGATAATTAAATAGTTAAAATGTATAAGTATTAAATTTTATGAAAAAAATAATTAGTGAAAATTACAAATCAATTCGGATAAAACCAATAAATTTTAACGATAAGGATGATCTTTTATTCAAAAATGAGTATGTAAAAACAATACCTGAAACTTATTATTTGTTCGACAAAAACATATATTTAAATAATAATAATTTGTATAAATATAAATATTTAAATAAATACTTGTCCGAAACAAAGATGGATACTGACAATTGGAACTTTTTTAAGAACAGTTTAAAAAAGTTGGTGAATAAATCTTTTCCAAAGCATATTAGCTATATTGACCAAGCTAGCTGGGTGATTGATGACAAGAGTATAAATTATTTTCATTGGATGACAGATGTTTTAAGTAGGATAGCCTTAATACCACCTCCTTTATTGGACGACTATCCGATAATGGTTCCAAAAAAACTTATTTATAAATCTTTCATTAAAGAATCTTTGGAGCTATTAAAGACCAATTACATAACCTACGAAGAAAATGATAGTTATAAAATTGGTAAAATGTTGATAACTAGTCACGTTGCACCTGCCGGAAATTTTAATAAGAATTTTATTTTAACAGTAAGAGATCAGCTTTTAAATACAATTGATACAAGGCCTAATACAGGAGCAAGGCTTTGGGTAAGTAGAAAAAAACAAAATAGAAGAACTTTGGTTAATGAAGATGAAATTTTAGAAATACTTTTAGATTTTGGTTTCCAAATTATATTACCTGAAGAACTTAGTTTTAAAGAACAACTCAAATTATTTTCAGGAGCATCTTTATTAGCTGGAACCCATGGTGCTGCTTTGACAAATGCAATGTTTATGGAAACAAATTCAAGTATTCTTGAGATTAGAGCAAGCAATGATACACACAGGAACCCATTTTTTACTTTAGCAAGTGAATTTGATTTAAGGTATTATTATCTTCTTGCTGATCCAAAAATTGATTCTCTTGAATCTGATTTATATCTTAATCCTAAAAATTTAAAAAATACTTTGATGTCGATTTTAAATTAAATCTAGATAAAATTTGTCCTTATAAAACTTGATAACTTTGCTAAAAAATTAATAATTTAAAATAGTCAATATACATAAAGCTCTAACATGGATATGTGGATACAATCGAAATTGAAGGCATTTGTGGACCAACTCCAGTTGATTTTATAGAACCCAATATAACTGGTAGCGATTATATTTTTCAAAACGATCCTTTGTTTGATCCATTAAATGTCTATGATTTTTTTGGAAGAGGCGCTACCGTAAACTCTTTCTCAGAGTGTTTTTATTATGTAAATCTAGGTTTCTCACCAGATAAAGTAACTATTTTTGATTATTTAATACCAACTATATTCACACTAGCTATAGGTCTATTTGGCTTTTTATTGTATAAATGGAATTTTAAAACTAAATTAATTGATTTATTTTCAACAATTAAAAAAATAGATTTCAAGAAATATAAGAATAATAGGATTACCCCAAAAATTTTATTTTCAATTTTTTTAATTTGGTCTTTAATTCAGTATTATTTTTTATTTCGTTATGTAAGTTCTAAGGCCCTTCGCATACCTTCATTTATCGATGAATATAATGTTATTTCCTCCAGTTATCTATTTTTTACACAATTAGATTTTAATGCTGGAGGATATCTTGGAGGAAATTATACAGTCCAGCTGACTTCAGGACCACTTTCTGCTTTAGGTGGGGTAATAGGTTGGAGCTTAACTGAAAGCTTTAATTTTTCAAGGGTTTCAAATTTTATTTGGCTGTTTTTATTGCAGTTCACATTGGCATTTTTTATTGGTAAAAATTTTAATTTAGATAAAAAATTTCTTTTTCTCACTTCTGGTCTGTTTTTAATACTCATACCATGGTGGCAAGGCGGTCTTTATTCTTTAGGAGAAATTCCTTCAACAATATTATTTGTGAGTGCAGTATTTCTGTTTTCAAAATATAGGAAAACATCTATAATTTTATTTTCGCTCGGAATATTTTATGCAAAAATATTAACGTTCTTACCTTTTATTGCTTTTTATATTGTAATAGCAATTTACGAAAGAAATCTAAAGAATATAGTTTCTGATATTATTGTTTTTTTAATTCCTATTTCATTTTGGCTCATACTAGTTTCTCTAAAGTATGAAAACGGATCTTTAATAGATTACTTATTTAATCAATTTAACTTCATTACTCAACACAAAGCTTCTGGGATTAATAATACCGATTATTCTTTTTTTGAAAATTTCATAAATACTTTGAATGACTCAGAGTTCTCGGGATGGAATATATATGAAAAAATTAGATTAATTTTATTACCACTAGCGTTCATATTTTTAATATTTAGAAATAGAGTAAAAATAGATAAATATTTTGGATTCATCTCTATTCCAATAATATCTTCAACTTTGTCTATTTACTTTTGGTTTTGGCTCCTTAACTCAACAAAGTGGATTAGACACACGCAACACTTTACTGTCTTGATGATTTTTTCATTAGTCTATATTTTAAATTCGAATGCTATACGAAATAAATTTGATTTAATTTTAATTAACACCATTTTGTTTTTATTAATAGACAACAATAAGGAAATGATTTTATTCTTTGTATTTATCAGTTTTTTAATTATTACAATACTGGACAAAAGCTATATAAAATCTGCGGCTAAAGTGATCCTAGTTTTTTTTATTGCATTAGATATAATTCTCGTAAACGAAAATATTGTAGTTTTTGAAAACCTTTATCAAACTTATATGAACTGTGAAATTACAATTTTATCCGAAGATTGTAGGACAACTTATCTTGGAAGATAATCATTTTTATATTTTTTTCTAATTTTTACTAGATCTCTAAGCATTACTATTGAGTCTTTAATTAATGAGACAGAAGAATTTCTATTAAAATTATATTTAATCGGTATTTCTTGTATTTCTAACCCTATTTCTTTACAAGCTTGAATTAAATCTACATCAAAAGAAAACCCTGAAAAAGTTAACCGTTCTGAAATTTTTTGAATTTTATCGCTGTGTAAATATTTGAAACCACATTGTGTATCTTTGATATTTATATTAAACATTTTTCTTACTATAAAATTAAAAACTTTTCCGGCTAAAACCCTTCTAATTGGTGTATTAATCTCTTTCCCTAGACTTCTTGAACCAATTAATAAATGATAATTTTTTTTTAGAAAGCCAATCAGGATTAAACTCTTTGATGTCTGTAGATAAATCTGCATCTAATATTAGAACTTTATCAAACTTACAATTTTGTAAGCCTTTTTTAACAGCTGCGCCCTTGCCTTTTATGTATTCATTAAGTAGCAACACGTATTGCTGATTAACTAAACTATGTATTTTCTCAACAGTGCTGTCTGTTGATTTATTATTTACTATTAGTATCTCACCTTCGCATTTGTTTTCCAGCATCCATTGTTGAACTCTTTTAATACTATCGACAATTATTTCTTCTTCGTTGAAGCAGGGTATAACTATACTTATCATTAATACTTTAATTTAAAAGTTTGTTCAAAAACAGAAACTATTGTCGGATATATTCATGAACAATTATTACACAAAATAAAAATTTAAATAAAAGTAGTGAAGTTTTTTTATAACTTTATTTTGTAGGCGCTATAGGATTTGAACCTGTGATTTCTTTTTTGTAAGGATAGAACCATTGACACCAAACTAACTGTATAAGTTCATTGATGTTTGCGATAATGAACCAATACTGAAAGTTTATTTTAACTTTGTGTGTCTTTTTTCTATATACATGTAAAGATTTTTGTACAAAATCAGCCAAAGTGCCAATTTTTCTATATATATGTAAAGATTTCTCAAAAAACTCTTATGAGCTCTACAGGATTTGAACCTGTGACTTCTTCCTTGTAAGGGAAGAACGATTAAATACTAGAGAGTATCAGATAATATCAGATTACAACTTCAATAAACACAAGGCTTGTATCAGGTAGTACTAGAAGATATCAGGGGATATCATATGTTTTTCCAGAAAATGTGTGTCAGATGTGTGTCAGATTATTTTTTAATACAAGCCATATTATCTGAAAGTATCCACCATAAGTATTCTCCATAGTTTTTTGCTGCGTATTCATTGCTGTAAGTAGAGGTATAGTTATGCGAACAATAATTATTTGATTGAAAATTAAGTTCTTCGCCCCAATTTCCATTATTCCATTTGTAAGAGGAGTAATCCTTGAAAGCAAGTTTTTGATAGGGAGTGCTTATCCATCCTTTCCTTGTTTCACATTCACCTGGGTCACTGCAGCCTGCGCCGTAAGCCATTATATATTGCACCCAAAATTGCTTACCAGTAGATGCGTACTCTGGATATAAGAAAATTCTGGCAATAGGCAGTTCTTTGTTGGGTATTTTATTCCAATCAAAGACACTAGAGTTTAAATCAAAAATATGAGTAACGACTACTTCATTAGGACTTACCCTTGCTGAAGAACAATTATTTCCATCTCGCTCTTTCTGGCCAAACCTTGTAGTAGTCGGACTTGAAGCATTATCTGTGCCTGCATAAGGGAGTGCAAAAAATTCAATTTGGCAATGTTTGATATTTTCTATACCATCAAAATAGTCAGATCCTTCTGCATTTACATAATTTAAATAGATTTTTATCTCCCACTTATATTCAGAAATCGTTCTTGTATCAATTCTTTTTAATTCTGGTACATTGTATTCATACTTACTAGCAAGAGGAGCTGTTGTAGTAGTAGGAGCTGTTGTAGTAGTAGGAGCTGTTGTAGTAGTAGGAGCTGTTGTAGTAGTTGTT
>MDTE01048720.1_pt1 | contig 14561 bp, 14 predicted proteins | sample 811231 | NCBI WGS metagenome assembly MDTE01 (sample SAMN05326651, study PRJNA326480) | marine metagenome | isolation source: seawater | place: Indian Ocean: Red Sea | collected 2010 | reverse complement strand
TATTTGATAATGATGAGATCTAGATAAAAATAAAGGAGTTTAAAAAAAAAATTAAAACAAAATTTGAAATAATTTCAGTTTTTTCGAACAAGGATACAAAAAAGATAAAAAAACTTTTAATAAAATATGCTAGTTAAAAATTCAAAAAAAATTGTTATAAAATTAGGTTCATCAACTGTAATTAATAAAAAAGGTGAATTTAAAAAAAAATGGGTAATATCTTTAATTAAAGATATAAAAAAGTATGGAAAAAGAAAAAATTTCGTAATTGTTTCATCGGGAGCAATAGCTTTGGGTCAAAAATATTTAAAAATTAAAAAAAAAAAAATTAAGTTAGAAATGAGCCAAGCAATTGCTGCGATTGGCCAAATTCATTTAGCGGGTGAATTTCAAAAATTATTTGACAAATACAGTGTTAAATCTGGTCAAATACTAATAAGTCCAGATGATACAGAGCAACGAAGAAGAGCCTTAAATATAAGGAGTACTTTTAACAATCTTTTTAAATTAAATGCTATTCCAATCGTAAATGAAAATGATACAACCGCTACTGCAGAAATCAAATATGGAGATAATGATAGACTTGCTGCTAGGGTGGCTCAGATTATAGGCGCTGATACTCTCATTATTTTTTCAGATGTAGATGGTTTATACGATAAATCAAAAAAAATAGTAAAATCTGTCTTAAAAATTGATAGTAAAATTAACTCTTTTATCGAAAAAGGTAAAAACGCCTTTGGGTCTGGAGGAATTTCAACTAAATTAGATGCAGCTAAAATTTGCATCAATTCAGGTTGTCATATGTTCATAGCTAACGGAAACAAATATAGTCCACTACAAAATATGTTAAAAACAAAAATTTTTACTCACTTTATTCCTAAAATTTCAAGTTTAGATGCTAGAAAAAAATGGATAATAAGTTCATTAAAATCTTCAGGTATCATTTATATAGATGTGGGAGCTGCAAAAGCATTATCAAATGGTAAAAGTTTATTAGCAGCTGGAATTACAAAAGTTGAAGGTTTTTTTGAAAAAGGTGAGAATATTCTCATAGTTGATCACAACAGAAATCACCTTGCAAGGGGACTAGCTTCTTTTAATTCAACAGAAATTAACAAAATAAAAGGCAAGCAAAGTAATGAAATAGAAAAAATACTAGGATATTTCAGTAAATCTGAAATAATTCACAAAGATGATATGGTAAAATTATAGATGAGTTACTTAGAAAAAATTGGAAAAAATGCTAGAGAGGCTTTTGAGGATTTAAAAGTTATTGAGCATTATAAAGTCAATAAGGTTTTAAACGATTATAATGTTGAAATTCACAGAAATAAAAAAAAGATAATTAAGGAAAATTTAAAAGATATCAAAAATATTAAGCGTAAAAATCTTATCGATAGACTTATTTTAAACGACAATAGAATTGAAGGAATAAGAAATTCAATAAATGAAATTGCAAGATTTAAAAATCCAATAGGAAAAGTTTTAGACCAATGGACGAGACCAAATAAGCTGAATATCAAAAAAGTTTCAACGCCTATAGGTGTAATTGGAGTAATTTATGAGAGCAGACCGAATGTTACAGCCGATGTTGCCTCATTAAGTCTCAAATCTGGAAATTGTTGCATTCTCAGAGGTGGATCTGAAGCTATGAATTCTAATAAATTATTGGCAAATTTATTTAGAGACTCTCTTCAAAAAAACAACATAAACAAAAACTGCGTTCAATTTATTGAGAAAAAAGACAGAAAATTAGTAGACAATTTATTATCAAAGATGAACAAGTATATTGATGTAATTGTTCCAAGAGGAGGTAAAGGTTTGGTGTCTAAAGTTCAGAGTATTTCGAATGTTCATGTAATTGGTCATTTAGAGGGACTTTGTCATATCTACATTGATAAAACTGCTGATTTAAAAATGGCTGAAAAAATAGTTCTAAATTCAAAAATGAGAAGAACTAGTATATGCGGTGCTGTGGAAACACTTTTAATAGAAGAAAAGGCTTTAAAATCTCATGCAGTTCAAATTATAAATTCATTAAAAAAGTCTGGATGTGAAGTAAGAGTCGATAAAAAAATTAATAAAATTTTTGAAGGTAAATTAAAACATGCAATAGAAAGAGATTGGAAAACAGAATATTTAGATGCAATAATCTCAATTAAAACAGTGAAAAATGTTCAAGAAGCAGTTAGGCATGTTTTAAAATACGGCACCATGCACACTGATAGCATAATCACTAGAAATAGCAGAAATGCAAAAATTTTCTTAAATAATGTTAATAGTTCAATAGCTATGCATAATGTTTCTACTCAATTTGCTGATGGAGGAGAATTTGGTTTTGGAGGAGAGATAGGCATATCAACTAACAAACTTCCACCAAGAGGTCCTGTAGGAATTAATCAATTAACATCTTACAAATATGTTGTTTCGGGTAAAGGTATTACTAGACCATAATTAATGGTAAAAAAAAAAATTATTAAAATTGGAATTTTAGGAGGTAGCTTTGATCCAGCTCATAATGGGCATCTTACAATTTCAAAAATTGCAATTAAAAAAATTAAATTAAGTAAAATTTATTGGGTTGTTACTAAAAAAAATCCATTCAAGAAGAAACATTTTTTTACTTTAAATAAAAGATTTCTTCTCGCGAAAAAGATTGCCCTTAAAGAAAAAAAAATTAAAGTAATTTATTTAGATGGTATTACTAAATCCTCTAGAACTATCAATATAATTAAATACCTACTTAAAAAAAATAAACCTAATGATCTTTACTTTATTATTGGTTCAGATATTTTATTAGAACTTCACAGGTGGAGAAGCTGGAAAAGAATAGTAAAATTAACAAAATTAATTGTTTTTTCTCGTAGAGGATATGATACAAAGAGTAAAGAATCTATCGTGTCAAAATACTTAAATAAAAAAAACATAATTTTTATAAAAAACAAACCTATAAAAATTTCTTCTTCATATTTAAGAAAAAATTTTAAAATCAATAATTAATGAAAGTTTCAGAAATTAAAAAAAATATTGAAAAAATTTTAGACGATAACAAAGCTAAAGATATTACAGCAATAAATCTCAAAAATAAATCTTACATAGCAGATTATATGATTATAGCATCTGGAACTTCCTCAAGACATCTACAGGCATTATCTGAAATACTTGTTGATGAGTTAAAAAAAATAGGACTAAATGGCTGCCGAATAGAAGGTAAAGATAGTAATGACTGGAAGCTAGTTGATATGCAGGATATTATAGTTCATATTTTTCATCCTAAAAAAAGAGAATTCTATGATCTAGAAAAGATGTGGTCTGAAGAAACTCCAAAAGAAAAAGCTATGATATGAAAAAAATTTTAGTTATTTCAATTATATATTTGAGTTCTATTTCTTCCTCAGTTTATTCTAAAAATAATTTGTATGAGAAAATTGATCTCTTTGGAGAAGTTTTAGAAAATATAAAAAAGGAATATGTGGAAGAAATAGATCAAGCTGAGATAATGGACTCGGCAATAAATGGGGTTCTTCAATCCCTTGATCCCTACTCAGCTTATATGAGTCCTGAATTATTTAAAGAAATGCAAACTGATACTAGAGGAGAATTTGGAGGTTTAGGAATAGAAATTGGAATGGAAGCTGGTGTGGTTAAAGTGATTTCCCCAATAGATGAAACCCCAGCAGCGAAAGCGGGAATCAAATCAGGAGATTACATCGTTAAAATTGGTAATGAACAAGTTCAAGGAAAGTCTTTACTTGAAGCAGTGAAATTAATGAGAGGACCAATAGGTACATCGATTAAACTTACTATAGTAAGAAAAAACGTAAAAAAACCTTTAGAATTTAAAATAATTAGGCAAGTTATTGAAGTTAAATCGGTTAGTTCAAAATTAATAGGTGAAGATAAAAATTTAGGATACATAAGATTAAAATCATTTAATGAAAATAGCGATAAACAATTTCTGAAGTCTGTGAAGGATTTTGAGAAAAATTCTAAAATAATAGGATATGTCCTCGACTTAAGAAATAATCCAGGGGGGCTTTTAAATCAGGCAGTTAATATTACTGATTTTTTCTTAGACGATGGTGAAATAGTATCAACTAGAGGAAGAAAATCATCTGAGACAAGAAAATTTTTTGCTAGAAGAGGTGATGAAATTAAAGGAAAACCCATAGTAATTTTGATTAATAATGGTTCAGCCTCTGCATCTGAAATATTTGCTGGAGCCTTAAAGGATCATAAAAGAGCAATTATATTAGGTGAGAGTTCATATGGTAAAGGTTCAGTACAATCAATTATTCCTCTTAAAAATGGAGGAGGAATGAGACTAACAATCTCAAAATATTATCTTCCGTCTGGAAAATCAATATCTGAAGTTGGTGTTACTCCTGATATTTTAGTTGAAGAGAGTGAAGATAATTTTTTGATTAATTCTGATAAGGATAATCAATTAAAATACGCAATTAACCTTTTTAAATCCTAAAATATATGAATGATCCAAAACTTCCAATGCGTTCTGGAGTAGGAGTAATAATTTTAAATAACGAGAACAAAGTTTTCGTTGGAAAAAGAAAGGACAATCCAATCGATAAATGGCAAATGCCTCAAGGAGGGGTTGATAAAGGTGAAAATTTTCTAACTGCAATGAAACGAGAATTATTTGAAGAAACAAGTATTAAGAATATTAAAATTATAAAAGAAATAAATGAATTTTTTGAATATGAGCTTCCTGAAAATTTAGTAGGGAAAATTTGGAAGGGGAGGTTTAGAGGTCAAAAACAAAAATGGTTTATAGCAAGGTTTTTAGGAGAAGAGGCTGAAATAAATTTAAAAACTCAAAATCCAGAGTTTATTGACTGGAAGTGGATTTCTCCCGATAAATTGCCAGAAGTTATAGTTGATTTTAAAAAAGACTTATATTTAAAGCTCTTAGATAGAATTAAAAAAGTTATAAACTAATATTTTTTAAAGTTTCAATTTTGTAAAAGAGCAAGTATTTTTCTTTATCTGTAATATCACTACTGCTAAATTTTTTGTTTGACTCATCAATTAAATTTTCTAAGGATTTTTTATCTAAATCTTTTAATTCTTTTATTGTAGAGCTTAAAATTAAAAGTTTATCTTTTGAAAATTCAACAGTGCCCTCTTCTACAAAATATTCTTTAACTGTTTTAGTTTTTATTTTGATAAGACCAGGTCTCAAGAAGGTTATTAAAGGTACGTGTCCTTTTAGTATACCCATTTCTCCCTCAAAAGAAGGTATTACCACTTCCTCAGCATCTGTTTTAATTAATGAGTTATCTGGCGATATGATTTCGATTTGGAAATTAGCTGACACTATGTGCTCTCTTTATCTAATTTATTAGCCTTTTCTACTACTTCCTCAATTCCGCCAACCATATAAAAGGCTGCTTCAGGTAAATGATCATATTCACCTTTGCAAATTGCATCGAATCCTTTGATTGTGGAAGCCAAATCTACTAATTTTCCAGGGGAACCTGTAAAAACTTCAGCTACAAAAAAAGGTTGAGACAAAAATCTTTGAATTTTTCGAGCTCTTGCAACTGTTAACTTATCTTCTTCTGAAAGTTCATCCATCCCAAGAATTGCAATTATATCCTGTAAAGATTTGTATGATTGTAAAATTCTTTGCACATCTCTAGCTACTCTGTAATGTTCTTCTCCGACTATTCTTGGATCCAAAATCCTGGAAGTTGAATCTAAAGGATCTACAGCGGGATAGATTCCTATTTCTGCAATTTGCCTTGATAAAACTGTAGTCGCATCAAGATGCGAAAAAGATGTAGCTGGAGCGGGATCAGTAAGATCATCAGCAGGGACGTATATCGCCTGAACAGATGTAATTGAACCTTTGTCTGTTGAAGTTATTCTTTCTTGAAGGTTTCCCATGTCTGTAGCTAATGTTGGCTGGTATCCTACTGCAGATGGTATCCTTCCAAGCAAGGCCGAAACCTCAGATCCTGCTTGAGTAAATCTGAAAATATTATCAACGAAAAATAGTACGTCCTGACCCTCTTTATCTCTAAAATATTCAGCTACCGTTAAACCAGTTAAAGCAACACGTGCTCTTGCGCCTGGAGGTTCGTTCATTTGTCCATAAACTAAAGCAGCTTTTGAACCTTTCCCATCAGTCTTAATTACTCCAGACTCTATCATTTCGTGGTAGAGATCATTTCCTTCCCTAGTTCTTTCTCCAACACCCGCAAACACTGAAAAACCCCCATGAGCTTTTGCAATATTATTAATCAGTTCCATAATAGTAACAGTTTTTCCTACCCCTGCTCCCCCGAATAATCCAATTTTTCCACCTTTCGCATAGGGAGCTAATAAATCGATTACTTTTATGCCTGTAACTAATTGTTCCGTTTCAGTAGCTTGATCCGTAAATTTTGGTGCTGATCTATGTATTGGCCATTTTTCTTTTGTTTTAACCTCTCCTTTTTCATCAATAGACTCGCCAACTACATTTATTATTCTTCCTAAAGTCTCTGGTCCAACTGGAACACTTATAGGAGAACCTGTGTTTATAACTTGATCTCCTCTTTTAAGTCCCTCGGTAGCATCCATAGCAATAGTTCTAACTTCATTTTCACCTAAGTGTTGAGCAACTTCTAAAATCAGTTTGTTTCCTGAATTTTTGGCTTCTAGGGCAGTATAAATTTCGGGTAAATCATTTTCAAAATTTACATCTACAACTGCACCAATTATTTGTGTTATTTTCCCATTTTTACTCATAATTATAAACTTTCCGCTCCCGATATTATTTCAATCAATTCCTTAGTAATTGAGGCTTGTCTGCTTCTATTATAATTTATTGTAAGTTTTTCTACTAAATCTCCTGCATTCCTAGTTGCATTGTCCATTGCTGTCATTCTTGAACCTTGTTCACTTGCAGCGTTTTCTAAAAAAGCTCTGAAAACTTGGGTTGATATATTTTTAGGCAATAAATCATCTAAAATTTCATCTTCATCAGGTTCAAATTCATATGAGATCTTATCATCTTCATTAACATCAGTTGTCTTACCCTCAGCTGGTATAATTTGTTGCGCCTGAGGGATCTGAGTTATTACGTTTTTAAAATTATTATAAAATAAAATACATTTATCAAATTCATTTTTATCAAATAATTTAATAATTTCTCTACCAATTAAATTTGCTTCATTAAAGGTAATTTGTTTTTTTTCCTTAAAACTAAATTTTTTAATTATATACTTACCATATTCTCTTTTAATTTGATCAAGGCCTTTTGATCCAACAGTAATAATTTTTAAATCTTTGCCATCGCTTAGGTATTTTTTAAAATTTGTCTTAGCTAACTTGCAGATATTTGAGTTAAAACCACCACACAAGCCTCTATCAGCAGTTAAAACAACACATAAATAAATTTTATCTTTTCCAGTTCCTATAAGTAGCTTTGGTGCATTTTGCGGATCATTTATTGACTTAGTTAGATTAAGGATAATATTTTGCATTTTTTGGCTGTATGGTCGACCTTTTTCTGCATTTTCCTGCGCTTTTCTAAGTTTAGCAGCAGCGACCATCTTCATAGCTTTTGTTATTTTTTGAGTAGACTTTACGCTTTTGATTCTTTTTTTTAAATCATCCAGACTAGGCACTAATTACTACCTTTCTTATATTCTTCAATTATTTGAACAAGTGCTTTTTCAATATTTTCCTCTAATTTTCCCGAAGAAATAATACCTTCTATAATTTCAGGTTTTTCAGATTTTATTTTTTCAATTAAATCTGATTCGAATTTTTTTATTTTATCTAAATCAATATTGTCTAAGTAACCTTTTACCCCTGTGAATACTGATATGACTTGCTCAGCAACAGTCATGGGCGAATATTGCTCTTGTTTTAAAAGTTCTGTCAGTTTTGCGCCTCGATTAAGTAATTGCTGAGTTGAAGCGTCTAAATCTGAACCAAATTGTGCAAAAGCAGCCATTTCTCTATACTGAGCAAGTTCTAATTTAATTGAACCTGCAACTTTTTTCATTGCTTTTGTTTGTGCTGCGGAGCCTACTCTTGAGACTGACAAGCCAACATTTACTGCGGGTCTTATACCTTGATTAAATAATTCTGTTTCTAGGAAAATCTGTCCGTCTGTAATTGAAATTACATTTGTAGGAATATAAGCAGATACATCTCCAGCTTGTGTCTCAATTATAGGTAAAGCCGTTAAAGAGCCTCCGCCGCTTTTTTCGTTCAATTTAGCTGCTCTTTCCAACAATCTGCTGTGCAAATAAAAAACATCTCCTGGATAAGCTTCTCTGCCCGGCGGCCTTCTTAATAATAAAGACATTTGTCTGTATGCGACAGCTTGTTTCGACAAATCATCATAAACAATTAATGCATGCATGCCGTTGTCTCTAAAATATTCTCCTATAGTACAACCTGTGTAGGGAGCAAGAAATTGTAAAGGAGCAGAGTCTGAGGCTGTAGCTGCAACAATCGTAGTGTATTTCAATGCCCCTGCTTCTTCTAAAGTTTTTGTTATTTGAGCTACTGTAGATCGTTTTTGTCCTATTGCCACGTATACACAGTACAATTTTTTCTTTTCATCTGAAGACTCGTTTATTTTTTTTTGATTTATTATTGCATCTATAGCAACAGCTGTTTTACCAGTTTGCCTATCCCCAATTATTAATTCACGTTGTCCTCTTCCTATTGGAATTAGAGAGTCTATAGATTTTAAACCTGTCTGCATCGGTTCATTCACAGATTGTCTAGGAATAATTCCGGGAGCTTTAACTTCAACTCTTTTTCTAGTTTTAGCTGCAAGTGCACCTTTGCCATCTATAGGATTACCCAAACCATCAACAACTCTACCTAAAAGTTCTTTACCAACTGGGACATCTACAATCGCATTAGTTCTTTTTATTGTATCTCCCTCTTTAATGTTTCTATCATCCCCAAAAATTACAACACCCACGTTATCGTTTTCTAGGTTTAAGGCCATTCCTTTTGATCCGTCCTCAAACTCAACCATCTCGCCTGCCTGAACATTATCTAAACCAAAAACTCTGGCTATCCCATCTCCAACTGATAACACCTTTCCAATTTCTGAAACTTCGGCTTTTTCTCCAAAGTTTTTGATTTGATCTTTAAGCAATTTTGTAACTTCTGATGGATTAATTGTCATTTTATTCCTCAAGCATAAGTTTTTCGTATTTTTTTAATTTATTTTTAATTGATGTATCAATCATAAAGCTCCCCAATTGAAGTTTTAATCCACCAATAAGTTCTTCATCAACCTGAAAATCAAATTTTATATTTGATCCCATTGATTTTGATAAATCTTTATTAATTGACTCAAGTTCTTTTGTTGACAAATTCCTCGATGAAATTAATGATGCTTTTAATTCGCCCCTTTTTTTTGAGCAAATTTTAAGAAAATTTTCTAAAATTTTTCCAACAAAAAAAATTCTTCTTTTTTCAATTAATAATAAAAAAAAATTTTTTAAATTTTTTGAAAAATTTAACTTTTCAGATAAAATATTAAATATGTTGATTTGGATACTTTTATTTTGTGATGGATCTTTAATAAAATTATTAATTTCGGCATTTGTATTAAAAAGCGAATAAAATCTTTCAACATCTTTTTCTATTTTTTCCAATTCATTGGTTTCACTTGCAACTTCAAATAAAGCGCGAGAGTACCTTTCTGATGTTTCGTTAGAGAAAGATTTATTTGTACTCATTTTTTATGTTAGAATTTTTGTGAAATTATGTTGTGGTGGTATCACAAGAGTTTAACTTGATCAAGTTGCCAATTTTGTGATCACGCAAAATTTATTGGATCTACATCAACCGTAAGTTTAATTTTTGATGAGATTTTTAGCGCATTTATTACGTTCGCAATTTTTTTCTGCATCATACTTTGACTATTGAACCTAAGTAATAATCTAGATCTAAAGTTTCTTTTAATTTTAAATAATGGAGAGTCTACTGGACCTAAAACTTCTAGGTTTTCTATATTACACAATTTTAATTTTATTTCTTTTGCGCCTTGTAAACTTAATTTATGATCTTTTGATGAAATAATTAAGGAAATTAATCTTATAAAAGGAGGTAATTTATTTTTTTTTCTTAATGAGAGTTCGTTTATTAAAAGCTCCTCTGACCTATTTTTAATTACCTCATTTAAAATAATATCGGATGGAGATGGTGTTTGGTAAATGATAAGTGACTCCGGACTAAATCTCCCAGCTCTGCCACTTAGTTGATGATATAATTGTATATTTTTTTCAGTGGATCTTAAATCATAACCTCTGCCAGTAAAATCAGCGTCTACAACAACTATACAATTTAGATTTGGAAAATTAAAACCTTTAGAAATCATTTGTGTTCCAATTAAAATATCAATTTTTTTTTCTTTAATATTTTTAAATAAATTATTTACCTCTTCTTTTTTACTTAGATAATCGCTAGAAAAAATATTTATTTTTTTTGTTGGAAAAATTCCTTTCACCTCATAATATATTTTTTCAACTCCTGGTCCATACATTTCGAATTCACAGGATCCTTTCGTGTTACATCTATTTTGAATTTTTTTTTCAAAGGAACAATGATGACAAATTGCTTTATTTTTTAATTTATGAAATGTTAAGTAAAGAGAACAGTTTGAACAAGTTAGTTTCTGACCGCATTTTTTACAAATTAAATATGGTGCAAAACCTCGCCTATTTAGAAAAAAGAGTATCTGATCGCCTTTATCAAGATACTTTTTTACAAGCTCAATTGTTTCATTCGCAATAAACCTTTTCTTCATTTTTTCTAAATTCAAATTAACTATTACTGATTTTGGTAAAGGAAAATTTTCAAATCTTTTAAAGATTTTAAAATGTCTATATTTTTTATTTTTAATATTATTGAATGTCTCTAATGAAGGTACTGAAGAAACTAGATGTATAGGTATCCCCTCAAAATTTGCTCTTGTAATAGCCATATCTCTAGCGTTATAGATGACGCCTTCATCTTGTTTATAAGAGGGATCGTGTTCTTCATCTACAATAATGACTCCAAGTTTTTTGAAAGGTAAGAATAAAGCTGACCTAGCACCAACTAAAATCTTTATTTTATTATTAATTATTCCTTTCCAAATAAGTCTTTTTTGTTTTAGTGTTATTTTAGAATGCCATATTGCTGGTTCAAAACCAAAAAAATTTTCAAACCTTGATTTAAAATCATTAGTAAGAAATATCTCAGGAAGTAAAACTAGTGCTTGACTATTTTTTTTTATTATTTTTTTAATTCTTTCAAAATAAACAAGAGTTTTACCACAGCCAGTGGTGCCTTGTAGAACTGAAACATCAAACTTATTATCAATTTTTTCAAGAAATTTAAGAGCTTCTTTTTGTTCCTCATTTAATAAAAATTTTTTAAGCTGATTTCTTTTAATTTCAATTGGATCATCTTTTATTCTAATGAATTTATCTATATTTCCAATAGACATTTTTAAAACGAGACCAACTGGAACCATATTGTAAATTGAAAACCACTCTATAAAATTAATTAATTTTTTATCAAGAGAATATTCTATTTTTTTATTTATATTTTTTAACTTGATATTTTCAGGTTCAGAATAATTATTCTTCCAAATTACCCCAATTGCTTTTTTTGAACCAAAAGGAACTTCCACTAAATTACCTATTTTATTTTGTATTTTTGAATTGTAAGTAAATGGAAAATTAAAAACTTTTGGTAACAAAACCCGGACTTTCATTTGATAATATTATTAGAATTTTTTCTAATTAGAAATGAATTGGTCTTTTATCAACAGCTAAAGCTGCTTCTTTTATTGCTTCCGTATGCGTAGGATGAGCATGGCAAGTTCTAGCTATATCCTCGGCACTTGCTCCAAATTCCATAGCTAAAGCCATTTCCGCTATCATATCTCCGCAATGAGGCCCAATAATATGAACTCCTAGAACTTTATCTGTCGAGGTATCGGCTAAAATCTTAACAAATCCCTCTGTTTCATTATTAACTTTTGCTCGAGAATTAGCCAAAAAAGGGAATTTGCCAACTTTATAAGATCTGTTCTCTTTTTTTAATTGTTCCTCAGTTTTTCCAACTGTAGCAACCTCCGGCGAGGTATAAACCACTCCAGGTATCACGTCGTAATTTACGTGCCCAGCCTGCCCAGCTAATATCTCGGCTACTGCTATACCCTCCTCTTCGGCTTTATGAGCTAACATGGGTCCCTTAATAACGTCTCCGATGGCATAAATATTTTTTATTGAGGTTTGTAGTTTGTTATTTACTTCTATTCTTCCTTTTTTGTCTTTTTTCACACCAACCTTTGTTAAATTGAGACCTTCCGTATAAGGTTTTCTTCCTACTGAAACTAATACTTTATCGAAAATTAAAGTTTCATCTTTGGAACTTTTAGTATCTGTGCAATTAATTGTAACATTGTTTTCATTATTTTTTATAGAGTTTACTTTGGTACCCATTCTAAATTTGATACCTTGTTTAGACAAAATTTTTTTAAATTCATCTGAAATTTCTCTATCCATTCCAGGAGTTATATATTCAAGGTATTCTATAACCGTAACTTCTGCGCCAAGTCTTGACCACACTGAACCCATTTCCAATCCGATATAGCCTCCGCCTACTACCGCAAGTTTTTTAGGAACTTTTGTTAGTGATAATGCTCCAGTAGATGAAATTATATTTTTTTCATCTATTTCAATACCTGGAAGGGAAGCTACCTCTGAACCGGTCGCTATAACTATATTTTTCGCTTTATAATTTGTTTTCTTATTATTTTCATAAACTATAATATCATTTTTGGAAAAAATAACCCCTTTTCCTTTTATATAGGTTACTTTATTTTTTTTAAATAAAAACTCCACCCCTTTAGTAAGAACCTGAACCGATTTATTTTTATTTGACATCATTTTTTCAATATTTAACTTGATGCCATCAATTTCGATTCCTTGTTGGCTGAAATCTTTTTTTGCTTTATGGTAATTCTCAGATAAATTTAATAAACTTTTTGATGGTATGCAGCCAACATTAAGACAAGTTCCGCCTAAAGCTCCTCTCGATTCAACGCATGCTGTTTTTAGACCAAGTTGTGCAGCTCTAATAGCGCAAACATAACCACCGGGACCACCTCCAATAACTACTAAATCAAATTTATCCATTATTAAATATTTAAAAATAATCTTTTAGGTTGTTCTAATGACTCTTTTACAATTTTTAAAAAAGAGACTGCTTCTTTACCGTCAATTATTCTATGATCATAAGACAAAGCCAAATACATTACTGGTCTTACCTCGATATTTCCATTCACTACAAGTGGCCTTTGAAGAATATTATGCATTCCAAGAACAGCTGACTGAGGAGGATTCAATATAGGTGTTGATAACATTGATCCATAAATACCTCCATTGGTAATTGTAAACGTTCCTCCTTGTAAATCATCAATTGTAATTTTCCCCTCTCTAGCTTTTTGTCCTAATGAACCTATATTTTTTTCAATATCTGCAAAAGACATTTCATCGGTTTCTCTTAAAACTGGAACAACTAAACCTCTTTCAGTTCCAACCGCAATACTTATATTATAATAATTTTTATAAACTATCTCATCGCCTTGAATTTCTGCATTTATCGATGGGTAAGTTTTTAATCCAATTACACAAGCTTTCACAAAAAAGGACATAAATCCGAGTTTTACTCCATAATTATTTTGGAATTCGTCTTTATAACGACCTCTCATTGCAATAACTTCACTCATGTCCACCTCATTAAAAGTGGTAAGCATTGCAGCATTTTCTTGGGCTTCCTTGAGTCTTTTAGCTATGGTCATTCTCAACCTAGTCATTTTCACTCTTTCCTCCGGCCCAAATTTTATTTTTCTTTCTGAAGGCGAAGGTTTGTGACCCATTAAACTCATTACATCCTCTTTTAAAATTATTCCATTTTTCCCTGACCCTTGTATCTTATTAATGTCTACATTTGCTTCATTTGCTATTTTTCTTGCTGCAGGAGATATTTTTGTTTCATGATGAGAAGAAATGTTTTTTTTGGTATCCTCTTTATCTTTGTGAATATCATTTAAAATTAATGGTTCTTCAACTGACTCCTCCTCTAATTTTAGAATTGGTTCCTCAAATTTTTGGTTAATTATTTCTTTAGTTGCGTCTTTCCTTCTATCTTCAAACAATTTTGGTTCGTTCCGTTTATCTTTTTTTGGTGGTTTATACTTTTTAATTTCTTTCGGAGTTTCAATAATTTCTTTATTATTGTTGCTTATTGTTCCGAGTAAGGATCCAACATTAACCGTTTCTCCCTCGTTTACCGCAATACTTCCTAGCACCCCAGTTGAAGGAGATGGAACCTCTACATTTACTTTGTCTGTTTCTAATTCAACTAAAGGTTCGTCAGCAGATACCTTATCTCCCTTAGATTTAAGCCACTTAGATACAGTAGCTTCTGTAACCGACTCACCTAATGTTGGGACTGTTATTTTTTCTGACATTTAATCTTTAAGTATCTTTTCTAATATTTCTTTTTGTTGTGCAAGATGT
>MDTE01118476.1_pt1 | contig 14562 bp, 7 predicted proteins | sample 811231 | NCBI WGS metagenome assembly MDTE01 (sample SAMN05326651, study PRJNA326480) | marine metagenome | isolation source: seawater | place: Indian Ocean: Red Sea | collected 2010 | reverse complement strand
CTCGTTGCTGTCTACCTTGTCCAGTTCGCCCTGCTGTTCTTCGTTCCCGGCGGGCGGATCGCTGACGAGGAGCTCCACAGCCCCACGGTTGCTGCTCTGCTGGCCGCTGGGCACCCCTTCGACTTGCCTCGGCTTCAGTACACTCCCTTCTGCGGAGGCTGCACCGCCGAGACTCTGCTCGCCTTGCCCTTGTTCTCGGTCCTCGGCCCCAGCCTTGCTGCCTGGCGGTTGATCCCGCTCGCCTTCGGCCTGGCCATCTTGGTGCTGAGCTATCGCATCGTCTGCCGCGCCGAGGGTGTGGGAGCGGCCGCCATCACCGGGCTCTGCCTCGTGTTGGCGCCCCCGTTCTTCCGAGAGTGCGGGATTGTCGCGTTCGGCAGTCACTTCGAGGTCCTGGCCCTCGTGCTCGCCGCCATGATCCCCTGGAGCAATCTGTTCGAGAGAACCCGAGCCCGCGACGCATTCACTCTGGGCCTCTTGCTGGGCTTGGCGTTTTGGTTCTCGTACACATCGGCCTTTGCAGCACCGGTCCTCCTGGGCTCTCTCTTCCTATGCCGCTGGCGCAGCCTCATGCAATCGGGCGGACTGGCTGTTTTAGGGGCCCTCGCACTGGGTTGCCTCGTGGGCATCATACCGCTGGTGAGCACCCAGATGGCGCTCCGCAGCGCCCACTTGGTCGCCGAGGGCTCCTTTCTCTCTGTGTACGGTCGGGATGCCTTCGATCTGATCACCGGTAGCCCCGGATTGGGGGCTCGGATCATGACGCTGGTGGGGCCCTCGTACTGGGCCTCCATCTTCAATCCCACCTTTGGGCCCGACAACGCCATCCCCTCGCTCGTCTACGCGCTCTTGCAGGCCGGGTGGGTAGCGCTCGCGCTGGGGATCGGCTGGCGCAGCGTGAGAGGGGCGGCAGAGGCCAACCAGAGCAAGGAGCTGAGTTCAACAGCCCCGATCCCGCTTGTGGCTTCGCTCCTCACCCTCTCTTACGCATTGCTGTTTGTGCTCATGGCTCCTTATCGGGGTGAAGTGCCGCCTCCGCCTCCGGTGCCCGCCAACGGCCTGCGCTACCTGGTGCCTCTCGTACCTCTGGTGGCCCTCTGTGCGGGCCCGGCGGTGATGCGAGGGCTGCGCGCTGGCCAGCGGATGCGCGCGTTCACAGCCGTGGCGCTCCTCGCATTCTTGACGCCGGGAGCCATCGCCGCGGTGGACTCGGTGGAAGTGCGTTGGTTGTCGTCGGAGCCCCTGTATCGGCCTGCCATCGACGTCACCACGGTCCTGGGTCGCACGCGCTGGGATGCGCCTTCGGTGTCCGAATTGGCGGCCACTGGCGCCGTGGATCAACCTCTCTCGAGTGCGCCGCGGCACCGCTTCGCCCGCAGAGCCCACCTCCATGCCTATGGCGAAGCCCTCGCTCAGCGAGTGACTCCCAACGTCACTGCCGGAGAGCTTCAGGGAGTCCTCAGGGCCATCGAGGCGTTGCCAGAAGACGAGGCCCTCGTGCTCTACGAGGCAATCGTCCGCGGACTGGCTCCGGTCATTCCGACGCCACCTTGGGAGCCTCCCTCGGGGCCGTTTGGCCAGCTGGTGTCTGCGGCCCTGGCGCCCGACACGGGCGACGCCTACCGCCAGCTGTGGCGGGCTGCTCTCAACCGAGGCCGCGACCCGTTCTGGGACCTGCACCTGCGCCTCACTCAGGGAAAGCCGCTGCCGGCTGCCTGGCTGGACTCCCGCATCGAAGACGCTCGGCTGGAGGCTTTTTGCTGGACCCTGGGGGCGATGACGGGCGTGGCCTTCCGCCAGGCCCAAGATCCCCACTTCGAGATGACGGAGTCTCTCCGGGTCCGCAACGCCATTCCTGAGAGACATCGGGTGGTCTTTGCCGAGGGGCTGGGCCAGAGTCTGGGCCGACGGTGGGGCTACAGCCACAGACGGTACGACGAGTTGCTGGGGCATCTGGGGGACCCCCAAGAGCAAGAGGTGTTCTCCCAGGCGTTTGCCCAAGGGGCTCGTGCGACCTTTCTGTTTCCGGTCGCGCTGGACTGACTGGCCCAGACCACAAGCCGGTAGACCGAAGCGCCCTGATATAGGGGCGCGGGCGCGTTGGGATTGTTATCTTGCACCCGATGTCCCCCACAGGAAGTGTGCCACTCGCTGTCGTCCGGACCCTGATGGCAGTCCGCAGACGTCGTCGGCTGCTCGCGGGCCTCCAAGCTCTCGCGTGGATGCTCGGGGGACTCGCTGTCTTGTTCGCGCTGGGAGGGCTGGTTGCGTCGAGCCCGCCCCACAGAGTCAACCCCTGGCTCCAGCAGGGCGCGAGGCTGTGGCTGGTGGCTGCGCTGGCCGGGCCTGTGGCCTTATTTCTGATCCCAGCATGGCGGCGGACGAGCTCCCTGTTGGCGTTGGCCAGAGCCATCGACGATCGAGTCCCGGAGACCCGAGACTCCCTGATGACCGCAGTCGATCTGGCCCACGCGCTGGACTCGGGAGCGCTGGAGACCGACGAACAGACCCGTAGGCTCGCCCATGCTCACCTGGGCCAAGCGGAACGCTGGTCGGCTTCAGTCTCAGCCCTCGAGCTCTTGCCTCTCTCGGTGCTCGGACGTCGGACCCTCGTAGGCCCTGTAGTTGCCGCCGTGGTGGCAGCCGCCATGGTCCACAGCGCGCTGCCGCTCGGCTCGGGTCTGCGACAGCTGTTGGGGCCCAGTCCCGCGCTGGCCGAGGACGGCCTGTCGGACGCAGGCACGGCCTCCCTGGTTCTCAGGAACCTCAACCTCACCCTGACACCTCCGGCGTATTCGGGACGGGAGGAGCTCGTCCTGGAGGGCACCAGTGGTGATTTTCAGGCTCTGCCAGGAACCCGAGTCACGCTGAGCGCCGATCTTCCCGCGGGAGGAAGGCAGTTGACCTGGCACTGGGGAGGCGACGATGCCGTCGCCCACCCCGTGGAGGGGACCCATGTCTCGTTCCCCTTCGTGGTCCCTGGCCGGGGGCACTACCACCTGAGCTTGGAGCGCGCGCTGGGACGTTCCGAGCTGCAGACCCGAAGATTCCGGGTACAGGCACTTCCCGACAATCCCCCCGAGCTGGAGGTGTCTGCGCCAGCCGGGACCGTCGACCTTCGCTCCGAGGACGAAATCCAGATTCAGATCCGCGCAGCCGACGACTTCTCCCTCTCTCGCCTGGAGCGCGTCGTGATGGCGGGTGATCGAGAGATCGCTCGAGTTCCCATCGCCGACGTGGCGAGACAAGCCGAGTGGAGCGGCGCCATGCCCTGGCACCCAGGACTGGACTTGAGCGACCAGGGGGGGGATGTGGAGATGATCATCGAGGCCTGGGACAACGACACGGTCAATGGACCCAAGGTCACCCGCTCGCGGCCCATCGAGATCTACGTGCCAACGGCGAGGGACCAACATCGCCGGGCCCTCAACCTCAAGCAACGACTCCTCAACGAGTCCTTGGACTTCCTCGCCACCTTGCTGGTGGATGACTACGGCGCATCTGCTCAGGTGCGCATGCGCGACGAAGTGCTGGCGCAGTTCGACCGGCAGCATCATCTGGCCCTGGCCGTCTTGACGACGGCGTCCGAGTTGTCGACCACCCTTCAACAAGATCGCTACGAGCGGCGCTCTGTGTTTCTGGGGATCAGCCAGGCGGTCGAGAATCTGGCTCGCCGTTGGCAAACCGTGGTGGAGCTGGTCGAGACCGAGATCCGAGCGGGGCAGAGCTCCGCTGTGCACCCCATCTTGGTGGGCCAGCTGCTCACCAGTCGGCGGAACGTAGCCCAAGAGCTGGAACGGGTCGTCATCGATCTCTCTGCGTTCATCCAACTTCAGCAAGGTGAAGAGGCGTTGGACCAGCTGGCCGACACCGAGCCCCTGCTGTCCGACCTGGCAGACCTGGTGCGCCAGGCACAAGATGGGAAGCCGGTGCAAGACGCCCTCGCCCAAGCATTGGATGAGCTGGCGGAGCGCCTCGACGAGGTCGCCCGAAAGCTGGCCGAGCGAAGCCGCGGTCCGGACGAGGGCTTCGCCAACCGTCTTCCTTCCGACCTAGCCCCCGGCATGTTGGAGCAGATCCAGCAACTCCTTGCCGAGGGGCGGTACGACGAAGCCATGGAGCGTGTCCAGCAAGCCATGGATGCAGTCAGCGACTTGGCAGAGAACCTCAACCAGGAGCGCGAAAATCAAGCAGGCAGCCAAGAGGCCCAGCAGCTGGCTCAGCAGCTGGACGAGGTCATCCAGGAGACCCAACGTCTCGAGCAGGAGCAAGAGGAACTCATCGAAGCGACTCAGGAGCTGGAGCGGCGATTCGGGAGCGGCGAACCCCTGAGCGAGCAATCCCGACGGGAGCTGGCTGAGGACATGGACCGGCTCCATCGCTTGATTCAGGACTTGCCCGTCACTCCTCTCCCAGCCCGGGCGCAAGGAGCCGTACGGCAGCGGGCTCGGCTCGCTGAGCGCATGAGCGCGCAGATGCGCGAGGCCTACGAGGAAGGGGATCTGGACGAGGCCATCGAGCTCGGGGAGACCGGCGAGGCCTATCTGGACGACATGGACGGGGATCTGGCGCGCAGCCAGGATCTCGGGGAGGCACTCCGTCGCGACGCTCGCAGCGAGGTCATGGAGGCCCAGGGCTTGGCGCACAGCATCGTGGAGCGCATGCGACGAGGTCGCCGCCAAGCCGAGGCATCCCGTCAGCAGGCGAGCGGCGCAGGGCAGGGGGTTCGCCAGCGGCAAGGCACGCTGCGGCAAGGGGTCCAAGCACTCCGTCAGCAGACCGAGCGCATTGGCGGGTCAGCGTTCAACCCAGTGGCTGGGCGAGACAGCCTCGACGCAGCGGGCGAGCTCATGGAGAGAGCCGGCCAACGACTGGGGGGTGGGCAGCCCTCCCACGCGCTGGCGGCCGAACAGGACGCTCTCGGGCAGCTGCGCCAGTTCCGGGAATCGCTCGAGGCCAGTCGCATGGCCATGCAGAGTGGCGGGTCCATGGGAGCGGGCGCGATGGCTCGCTCCGGCTCTGGCCGGTCCAGTCTTGGCTCGAGGCCCCGATCCGATGGCATCCTCGGTGAGTCGGGCAATCAGGACGTGGAGATGCCAGAGCCCGAGGACTTCGTCGGCCCCGAGGCGTTTCGGTCGCTGGTACAAGAGGGCGCTGCCGAGGATGCCCCCGATCGCTATCGCCCCTACAACCACAGCTACTACGAAGAGTTGGTTCGATGACCTGGCCTCGCTCTGTTCTGGTCCTCACCGTTGTTGCCGCAGCGCTCTGGGCGGGAGCCCCTGATAGCGCAGGGGCAGGCGACTACCATTCGGCGACCGAGGCCCTGGAGCGTGTCCAAGAGACCCGAATTGACGAGGCGGAGCTGGTGCTCAAGGGTATGCCGCTCGGCACGCCTGCGCGAGCATGGGCGGAGGCCTCCATTCTCTTTCACCGAGGGCGCTATTCGGCAGCTCGCGACGCCCTCCCCGAGGCTGCTCCAGGAGAGCCAGATGGCCTCCGACGGCTGCGCATCCGCATCGAGCATGCGCACAAGGCAACCCTGGGGATGATGGAGCGAGCCGTAGGCAACTTCCTCTACCGCTTCGAAGGGGGGCCCGATGCGATCCTGGTGGACTACGCGGTGGAAGCTCTCGAGGGGCAGCGCGCAGCCATGGAGGAGATCCTGGGCGCAACCCCCAGCCAGCCGGTAGTGGTCGAGTTCTTCCCCACTGTAGAACGCTTTGTCTTGGCGACCGGGCTGCCCATGGAGTGGGTGGAGACGACCAACACGGTGGCTGTGTGCAAGTGGGACCGGCTGATGGTGCTGTCGCCACTCAACATGCCGCGGGGCTATCCATGGAAGGACACCCTGGCCCACGAATACGTCCACCTGATCCTGAGCCAGGCCAGCCGAAATCGCGCACCCATCTGGTTCCACGAGGGCTCTGCCAAGGTCCTAGAGACGCGCTGGCGGGACCCCAAGGGGGGCGAGTTTCTAGATCCGTGGGGAGAGAGCCTGTTGGCCCGAGCACTGGATGAGGGAGCGCTGGTGGACTTCGAGGCAATGCACCCGTCCATGGCAGCCCTTCCTTCCAGCGAGATCGCCAGCTTGGCTTTTGCGCAGGTGGCCTACGCGGTGGACTACATCCTCGATAGCGTCGGACCACGGGGATACCGGCAGATTGTCGAGGAGACCGCCCTCTACGGCGACGTGCTGCGTGCCTTGGACCTAGTGCTGGGTCGCTCGCTGGGTAGCTTCGAGGATCGCTACCAAGCTCATATGCGCTCCCAGGGGCTCCGCATTCGAACCCAGGTGGCTGGGTTCGATCTAAAGCTGGAGGCTGGCGCGGCAGGGGTGTCCGACAGCGAGGGGGTGGCCCTAGACCCTGTGCTCCTAGACCATCGACGGATGCAAGACCACACCCGCATTGGCGACCTCTTGCGGCTGCGTGGACACCGAAGAGCCGCCCTCATCGAATACGAACGAGCCGAGCTAGCCGGGCCCTATCACTCCCCCGCACTGGCCAACAAGAAGGCGCGAACCCTGCGCGCGCTGGGTCGCGCAGATGCTGCCCGGCAGATACTCGAAGAGACCGTAGACCTCTATCCCGAGTTCGCGCCCACGATTGCGTTGCTCTGTGAGCTCTCGGCAGCAACCGAAGAACACCAGCGCACCGCCGACCTGGCCCAGCGAGCGCTCGCCATCAACCCCTTTGATCCCAAGATCCACCTGCACCTCATCGGCGCCCTCACAGGCCTCGGAGACACCGATGGAGTCAAACACGAACAACGGGTGTTGCAGATCCTCGCCGATCACCTCGGCAGGCACTGACACGAACCCGGGAGCCCCCATGTCCAACGAAGAAGCCGCCCCGCTCATCCTTGGCGAGTCAGCCAACCACCTCCCGCCGGAAGCTCAGCGTGTGTACGACCTGGGCCTGGCTCTCCGCGCCGAGCTGGAGCGGGCCATTGTCGGCCAGAAACAGGTGGTGGAATTGCTACTGATCGCACTTCTGTCCCGTGGTCACAGCTTGTTGCAGGGAGTGCCTGGGCTGGCAAAGACCTTGCTGGTCCACTCCCTGGCAGACACCACCTCGTGCAGCTTCTCGCGGATTCAGTTCACGCCCGACCTCCTGCCCACCGACATTACGGGCAGCGAGGTGTTGGAGGAGGACCGCACGACTGGCAAGCGCGTTCGCCGGTTCGTCCAGGGGCCCATCTTCGCCAACCTGATCTTGGCCGACGAGATCAACCGGACACCACCCAAGACTCAGGCTGCTCTGCTGGAGGCGATGCAGGAGGGCCATGTGACCGTGAGCGGCGAGCCTCTCGATCTTCCGAGCCCGTTCCTCGTCTTCGCGACGCAAAACCCCATTGAGCACGAAGGAACCTATCCGCTGCCCGAGGCCCAGCTCGACCGCTTCATGTTTCTGGTGGACGTGGGCTATCCGGACGAGACGGAGGAGATCGCGATCGTGGATCGCACAACGACTGCGGTCTCTACCCTCTTGGAGGCCAAGGTGACGCCTGACGAAATTCTGCAGCTTCAAGACCACTGCCGAAGCGTCCCCGCAGGCCCCGAAGTCGTGAAGCTGGCGGTCGACTTGGTTCGTGCGACCCGTCCGAGCGAGGAGGCGCGCAGTTTTGTACAGGACTGGGTGGCTTGGGGAGCGGGGCCAAGGGCGAGCCAGTTCCTCGTCCTCGGCGGCAAAGCCCGAGCCCTGCTCAACGGCCGCACTGCGGTGTCACGGGAGGACATCCGTGCTCTGGCGATCCCTGTCTTGGCCCATCGGGTGCTGTTGAACTTCCGCGCTGAGGCAGAGGGCGTGCGACCGGCGGACCTCATTGAGCGGCTGCTGGACGAGCTGGACCCACCATCGGTGCTCTGATGGACACCGTGAGGAAAAGGTAGTGGCGGGTGAGTAGCATCAAATCCCACGCGAACGGATCGATCAGCGCCGAGCTGCTCGAGCAGGTTCGAAACCTAGTCGCGCACGCCAAAGCTGTGGTGCGTGGATCCGGAACGGGGGTCCACCGTTCCCATCGCCTTGGAGGCGGGAGCGAGTTCGCCGAGCACAAGAACTATGGGCCGGGAGACGACCTCCGACACGTGGACTGGAAGGTCTTTGGTCGAACAGACCGCTATCTCGTCAAGCAATTCGAGAGCGAGCGCCGCACAGAGGTGCGGCTGGTCCTGGACCGCAGTGGGTCGATGGCTTTCGGCACGACTGGGAGCCACGAGGCCGCCGCCTGGGGCCCCTGGCCGAGCACCAAGTGGGAAGCCGCCCGCGCCCTCGGCCTCGCTCTGGCCTTCGTATTTCTTCGCCAGGGCGATCGACTCGGGCTGTCGATTCTCGACGGTGCTCATTCCGCGCCGCTACCGGCTCGGGGGGGCGCCCACCTCATGCACGAGTTGAGCCACGCAGTGCTTTCGAGCCAACCCACGGGCTCGGCCCGGCTGGGAGACAACCTCCGCAACTTTTCCCCCAGCCGTTCACGACCCCTGGTGGTGCTCGTCTCTGACCTCATGGCTGAGGACGAGGGCGAAGCTCAGAAGGCTCTGGCCCATCTGCGGGCCCGGGGCTCGGAGGTGTGGCTGGTGCACATCGTGGATCCCGCTGAGATCCACTTCCCCTATGAAGAGCCGACGCTCTTTGTGGGGCTCGAAGACCAGCAGAGCCTGGGGCTGAACCCCAGGGAGCTGGCAGCCAGCTATCGCGCCGAGTTCGCGGCCTTTCTCGACCGTCAGCGCACCCGTTGTCTGCAGGACGGCATCCACTACCTCAGGGTTGTCACCGACGAACCCTTGGAGGAGGCGCTGGCTGGCTTCCTCAGGGGGTCTGGGAGTGTGCGCGCTGCCCCTAACGGCACAAGCCCGGACCGCCCCCAAAACGCGGCTAAGGACAAGGTGGGCTAGGAATGGGCCTTCACCTTGCTGCGCCATGGATGTTGCTCGGCCTGGGCTTGCTGAGCCTGCCGGTGTTGGCACACTTGACTGGCTACCAAGAGGTCCACACTGTGGACTTCCCCAGCCTGCGTTTTCTACGCGCCTCCCAGCTGAAGGTTCGGCGTCGCACACGGGTAGAGGCCCTGGTTCTGTTGATTCTTCGCCTTCTGGCCGTCTCCCTGCTCGTGCTCCTCTTTGCAGGCCTGAGTGTCACCTGGACGGGGGCGTCGCTCGCCGGGCTCGATCCGTCACAGACGACCGTCGTTCTGTTGGATGTGTCCGCTTCCATGCACACGAGGACCGAGGACGGCTCTGTGTACGAGAAGGCGGCAGAGGAGGCCCATCGGCTCTTGGATGGCCTCGGTCAGGAGACCCTCGCTGCCGTCATCGCGTTTGACGCTGAGGCGCGGGTTCTAGGCCCAGGAATGACCGCATCCAAGGATGCGCTGGGAGCCGCGCTGGACGAGCTCACGCCGGGGGCGGGCCCGACTCGTCTGGACAACGCACTGCGCCGCGCGGGCGAGCTGTTGCGAGAGGAGGGCATCGCGGGAGCCAATATCTTCGTCCTCTCGGACGGCACCGCCACCAGCCTTCCGGGACCCACCACCTCGTCCATTTCCCCCGATGTGGTGGTCCACTATCACGACCTGCTGGGCGGTCGGCCGCAAAACCGGTTTGTGGATGGGGTCGAGACACAGGGTGGAATGAAGCGAGGTGAAGGGCTCCGTGTGGAGGCCCATGTCGTGTCGACTGGAACGGCGGGAGACGAGGCTGTCCCGCTGACACTCCGGCTCGAAGATGGCCTGGAGGTAGTCGGCGACCTGGCGTTCGAGGGGGGCACTGCGTCGAGGAGCTTCACACTTCCCATCCCGCCCTCGGGCCGCCCCAAGGCCCAGCTCATCCTTCCCGAGGATGCTCTGCCCATCGATGATCGCCACGCGTTCACGCTGCAAGGCGAGAGTCAGCTGGACGTCCTCCTCGTCTCCGGAGATGGCGGCGCCCAGCCGCGGGACGACGAGGTGTACTACCTGGAGAAGGCGCTCCAGCCCGGGCCTGGCTCCCCGTCCCGGATCCGGCCGCGGGTCGTCACGGCGGAAGAACTGCGTCGCATCGACGGCGGGCGAGGGGACGTGGTGTTCCTCTGCAATGTGGCCGACCCCCGACCACTGGCGGAGAACTTGATCGACTTCGTCAAGCGGGGTGGCGGCTTGTTTGTCGCGGTGGGAAATCGGGTAGATCCCGACCGCTACAACCAGAGCCTCGGCGATCTCTTGCCCTCCCGGTTCACAGAACTGAAGACCCGGGGCGCCGGCACCTTCGAGTTGAGCCCCCTTGGGCTAGCGGTGCCGCCCATGGACCGGGACGAGTTCCGTGTGTTTCGGACGGGCGGGGCCAACGTCTTCTCACGGGTTCGTTTCGGCAAGGTGATCGGGACCGAGCCCAGTGTGCAGAAAGACTCCGAGGTGCTCCTGCGCTACACCGACGGGCTGCCGGCCTTGCTGGAGCGCCGCGTGGGGGAGGGGAGGGTGCTGCTGTTTACCTCCAGCATCGACGATGACTGGACGGACCTCCCGCTTCGATCCATCTTCGTATCGCTGATGCACCAGGCAGCTCGAAGCCTCAGCGGCACCCTGGCTATGGACTCGGCCGGTGTGTTCGACGTGGGGTCGCGAGTGACACTGCCGGTGCCACCCGACCCCTCGGAGGCGGCATGGGTGCGTGCGCCCGACGGCCGGGATCTCGCCATGGACACGGCCTCCGCCGACGGCTCCGGGATGGCCCAGTTCGCAGCCACCCACTGGCCGGGGCACTACGCCCTCTACTGGGGAACCGGTGGCGACCGCAGCGCTGGCATCTTGCGTGCAGTGTTCTCGGTGCGCGTGCCAGCATCGGAGTCCCGCCTGATCCCCGTACAAACCGACGCCCTGCTGCAGTCAGTGCCCGGGCTGGTCTTTCACGGGGCCGCTGACCAGGGGGGCAAGGACCAGCCTGGGGAGGTCCTTCGGACCGCATCCCTGGCGCCGTGGCTGGTGGTTCTCCTAGGGCTCGTTCTACTCACGGAAGGGTGGCTGGGAGGGCGGAGGCCATGACACGCCAGAGCCAATTCTCTCGTCGTGGCGTTCTCCAGGCCCTGGCTGCTGCCACGGGCACCGGAACTCTAGGCTGGAGCGGAGACCTCCTCGCCCTGGGCGATCGAAAGGTTGGGGTGGCGCGCCTCGACCTGCCCGACCTGCCCGATCCGCGACCTGGCGCGCTGACAGATCTGCTGCGCGAGGTCAGCCACAATAGCTCCATCAGCGCGGAGGTTCGGCCGGCGCTGGTGGACCCAGGATCGGAGGCGCTGTTCGAACATCCGTTCGTGGTGCTCTCGGGGGATCGGGGGTTCGAGCCCCTGGGGGATCAAGCGCTCGCCAACTTGCGGCTGTACGTGCGCGAGGGTGGACTGCTCTTTGTGGACGACGCCACAGGACTCGAGCGCTCGGCGTTCGACGACAGTGTGCGCCGGGAGCTGTCCCGCCTTTTGCCCGGAACCCCACTTCGGCGCATCGGCCGTGACCACGCCATCTACCGCTCGTTCTTTCTGATGCGTGGAGTTGCGGGACGCATGGTCGTTCAGCCCTACCTCGAGGGGCTCTGGCTGGGAGACATCACGCCCGTTCTGTATTCCCGGAACGATCTGTTGGGGGCCGTCTGGCGGTCCTCAAGTGGCGGCTACGCTCTGGAGGTCGTCCCCGGCGGAGAGCGCCAACGCCTCCAGGCTCGCCGCATGGCCATCAACCTGGTTTTGTTCGCCGTCACCGGCAACTACAAGCGCGACGTCGTGCACGTAAAGACGCTGCTCAAGCGCATGCGACGGCAGGGGGGCTACGGAGAGTGAACGGCAACCTCGTCCAGCAGATCTCCTTCACCTGGGATCCGCTGCTCCCCGACCTGTTGTGGGTGCCTTCGGCGCTCGTGGCGATGGCGATCCTCGCGCTGTCGTTGCGCGCCTCGGTTGGGTTGCCTGCGTGGAAGCGGGGGTTGCTTGTGGGGCTGAGGGCCCTCGCCTTTGCCTTGCTCGCGGTCATCCTGGCCGGACCTTCTACGCTGCGCACGGAGGGGAGAGAAGTGCGGGACCCCTATGTCGTGTTGATCGACGGCTCCCGCTCCATGGCGGTCGAAGATCAGGAGGGGACCCGGTCGGGGGCGGTAGCTCGGTGGCTTGCACGCCACGAGGGCTCGTTTCGGACTCTGGCGGAAGAATACGACCTGCGGTTCTTCGTGGCGGGAGACGAGCTGGCGCCCCTAGCCCTGGACCAGGCCATTCCTCGAGACGCCCTCAGCGGCTCCATTCCCACAAACGGGCAGGGCACGGACCTGGGTGCAGCGCTGTTCGGCTTGTCCGATGCGCTCGGCGGAACGAGACCGGCGAGCGTCCTGCTCGTCTCCGACGGCGCCGATCGGGCGGCGCTAGGCCGGGCCTTTTCAGACTCGGGTGCGGAGGGGGTGGAGCAGCTATCAGCGGGGCTCAAGTTCCCCGTCTCTACCTGGATGGTGGGCGACGAGGACGGGCCCCGAGATCTGGCGATCACCAACCTAACCGTGCCGCCCTTTGGCTTCGTGCGCCGCCCGCTCAGCCTCCAGCTGGAGGTGACCTCCCGGGGGCTGCCCCAACGCACGCACGTGGCTACCCTGCGATCCAATGGAGAGGTGGTCGCGACTACCGAGCTGCACTTCGACGAGGATGGAAGGAGCGCCGTGGACTTCGAGGTGAAGCCCGATGAGATGGGCTTTCACACCTACGACGTCAGCATCCCTACACCCGAGGGCGATGCAATCCCGGCCAACAACCAGGCCGAGGTGACAGTCAAGGTGATCCGGGACCGGACCCGGATCCTCCAGGTCACCTCCCGCCCGTCCTGGGACGTGAAGTTCCTTCGAAGGCTGCTCAAGACCGACCCCAACATCGATCTCGTCTCCTTCTTCATCCTCCGGAACAGCGAGCGAGGTGGGCAGCTCGCCCGCATGGGAAACCTCTCGCTCATCGCCTTTCCTTACGAGGAGCTGTTCACTCAGGACCTGGAAGGATTTGATCTCGTCATCTTCCAGAATTTCTGGTTTGGCTCGTTCACCCATTACCCAGACACCGAGTTCGTCCGAAACATCAGGGACTATGTGAGCAGGGGAGGGGCCTTCTTGATGATCGGTGGGGACAACTCGTTCGGGGAGGCCAACTATGGATCCTCGCCCCTCGCAGAGGTGATGCCCACTCAGATCCCAGATGCGGCATCCATCACCCAGCCGTTTCGGGCGGTGCTGAGCGAGGCCGGGCAGCGCCACCCCGTGACTCGACTGGTCCGCGAGGGCGATCGCAACCTGGGCCGCTGGGAAGATCTGCCGCTACTCCACGGCTGGAATCCCCTGGGAGCTCCCCAGGAGGGTGGGGTCGTGCTCGCCACAGCTGGTGCAGGCGGCCCGCCCATCGCCGCAGTGCGCACGGCGGGCAAGGGCCGCACAATGGCCTTCGCCACCGACACCACTTGGCGCTGGGCCATGGCCGGCACCGAAGGACCTGGAGCAGGTCAGGACCACGCTCTGTTCTGGCGCAACGCCATCCGTTGGCTGATCAAGGACGCGGAGGAAAAACAGGTGCAGTTGGTCTTGGATCGGGAGAACTACCAACTGGGCGATCCCATGCAGGTGATGGTTCGCGTCCTCCGGGAGGACTACTCCCCGTGGGCCAACGCTCAGGTGGTGGGTCGCGTTGCGCTCCTAGGCGGCGGCGATGCGACCCCTATCGAAGGAGTCACCGATGCTGATGGTCAATTGACAGTCCTGCTTCCGTCGACCGCCCAGGGCACCGTTGTGGTGGAGGTCGACGTTCCGGACGTTCCTGCTCCCTTTGGTCACGCGGAGGCGCGGGCCTCCATCAGCGACCGACAGGGAGAGTTTCTGGACGCTCGAGTCCGCCCGGGGCTCCTCAAGGCCCTGTCTGAGGCCACCGGCGGCAAGGTGCTGGGGGGGCGGGATCCCGACCCGCGACTCGCGGCTACTGGCGGCGGAAACTCGGTGCTGGCGGTCGATCGAAAAGTAGAGTCGCTCTGGAATCGATGGTGGTTGCTGGTGGTCTTGGTGTTGCCGCTCGGCGCCGAGTGGGCGACGCGGAGACGGATGGGACTGCCCTGAGCCTGGGGCGCCCACTGTGGGCGCCTCGACTGCGTGGTATAAGCCGCCGTCCCTCGGGACAACCGTTGTCACGCCCCGTCGTCCCCCGGAGCCCAAGAGTCATGTTGCAGGTCACCGGCGGCTCCCTCCGAGGACGTCGACTGAAGATAGCCCCAGGAGAGAGCATCCGTCCGACCGCGTCTCGGGTGCGAGAAGCCCTCTTCTCGATCCTGGGGCAACGACTGGACGGCCGAAGAGTGCTCGACTTGTACGCTGGCGCGGGGACTCTTGGCATCGAGGCCGCATCCCGAGGGGCTGACGACGTCGTCTTTGTGGAGGTGGATGGCAGCCACGTGGAGCTGCTACGCCACAATGCCCGTCTCCTGGACGGCGTCGCCTCTCATCGCATCCTCGGCCTAGACGTTCAGCGCGCCATCCAGCGACTCCGCAGCGAGGGAGGTGGCTTCGACCTCGTCTTCCTCGACGCG
>MDTE01194671.1_pt1 | contig 14564 bp, 14 predicted proteins | sample 811231 | NCBI WGS metagenome assembly MDTE01 (sample SAMN05326651, study PRJNA326480) | marine metagenome | isolation source: seawater | place: Indian Ocean: Red Sea | collected 2010 | reverse complement strand
GTGAGCCATTTGAAGTTGCAATAGCATCCATTGATGGGACCCTAAAAATCCCTATGAATTCTGTACCGGTGCGTATCAACGAACTGGATCCAGAAAAAGAGTTGATCATCATTTGTAAATCGGGAATGAGGTCTGCAAGAGTATGCGACTATCTGGCTGATAAAAATTTTAAAAAACTGGTAAATCTAAAAGGCGGTATCAAAGCCTGGGCGAAGGAGATTGATCCCTCGGTACCGATTTACTAATACAATCTTTTAACCAATGCCCAACATCAGACCGCCTTGGTAAACTGCAAATGCTCCACCATAGGCTAACAAAGTCATGTACAAAATCATGAATGCCGGCCATTTCCAGGAATTTGTTTCCTTTTTGATAATGGCAAACGTCGCCATACACTGAGCAGCATAGACATAAAAGACCAATAATGATAACGCAACCAGCATTGAATACTGCTGTTTGCCTGTTTTTGGGTTCATCTCCTTCTGCATTGCTGTTTTTAACGGCACAACATTTCCATCCTCAGCTTCTACATTGTAAATGGTTGCCAACGTACTGACAAGAACCTCCCGTGCTGCAAATGAGGTAATCAAACTAATGCCGATTTTCCAGTCATAACCCAACGGCTCAATAACGGGTTCTATTAACTGACCTACTTTTCCTGCATAACTCTGATTAATGGGAACTGATTCACCCAAATCATTTTTTGGAAAGGAAGCCAAAAACCACAGAACAATGGAAATTGCCATAATAATCTGCCCAGCATCTTTTACAAATCCCATTCCCCTGCCGTAAACCTGCCTAAATACCGACCGCCATAATGGCATACGATAGGGCGGCATTTCCATAATAAAACTTGAGGTCTGGGGTTCATCCTCAAGTAGAAATCTTGAAAAAACCAATGCAAGGATAAACGCAGTTATGGTACCTAAAAAATAGGCGAAGACCATGGTCAGTCCTTGGGCTTCAAAACCTAAAATTGTGACCGGCGGGACAAAGGCACCAATAAGAAGCGAGTATACCGGAAGACGTGCACTGCAGCTCATCAATGGAAGAACAAGCATTGTCACAAGTCGTTCTTTCCAGCTTTCAATGGTTCGGCTGGACATGATTCCCGGAATCGCACATGCATAGCCGCTCATCAGCGGTAAAATTGATTTCCCATGAAGACCGGCAGAAGACATAATCCTATCCATCATAAATGCAACACGAGCCATGTATCCGCTATCCTCGAGAAGAACCAGAAAAAAGATCAGAATCAGAATTTGGGGAAGAAAGATGAGTATCGCACCAACACCTGCGATAATGCCTTCAACAACAAGGTCGTGAACCAATCCGGGAGGAATTAATCCTCCGGCAAATTCACCAAGTGAAACTATAAATCCATCAATAAAATCCATGGGTGCAGATGCCCAGCTGAATATTGATTGAAAGATAAAATACAGCAGCATAATAAATATGCCCATTCCTAATGCAGGATGCGTGAGGATGCCGTCAACTTTTTCACTCACAGAAACCACTTTTACGGTATCTATTTCCTGCGTTTTGTCCAATTGGTCCTTCAGCCATTTATAGCGTAAAACAGGCTCCATCAAACTGTTTAATTTTCCAGCCTTCATTGCGGATTTAACAATTTCGGATCGCAGTGACAAAATTTCGGTTTTAGCATTCTCATTCACATCCAAATGCTGTAACATCCGTTCAGATGTTAAACAACGTAATGCCTGAGCTTTCGTGAATGCTGTGATATTTCCGTTATTTTTTGCAATCAAATTTGCAATGCTGTCAATTTGCTCGGACCATTCATAGGAATCATCCAGCATTTGTCGATTATTCAATTCAATTTCAGACGGTAATTCAAATAGTTCATCTTTTAGATTTTGAATTCCTTCCTGCTTTAATGCAGACATTGGTATGACTGCCTGCACACCCAATCTGGATTTGATCAATTCCGGATCAGGCATATCACCATTTTCTACAAGATCCATCATATTTAATGCGATAATAACAGGAATATCCAGATCAAGAAGCTGAGAAGTTAAAAAGAGATTCCGTTCAAGATTAGAAGCATCAACAACAGAAATGACCGCATCGGGTTTGTCTTTATTTCCTGCCCATTGTGAAATCTGCTGTGTGACAATGGATTCATCCATAGAACCGGGAATCAGACTATAAGTCCCGGGCATATCCAATAGCTCAATTGAATGACCATCTTCCCCATGCATTATTCCGGATTTTTTTTCAACGGTGATTCCGGGATAATTGGACACCTTTTGCTCCATTCCGGTCAGCAGATTAAAGATGGCAGTCTTCCCGGAATTTGGATTACCGATTAATGCAACCTTCATTTTGTGTGGGGTAGGATTATTCATGAAAGTTTTTTGACGACTACCTTTTCGGCCAAATTTTTCCTTAAACTCAAGTAGAATTCATTGACCTTGATTTCGATTGGACCATTCAATGGCGTTTTTTTTATCATCCTTATTAAACAGCCTGGGATCACACCCATTTCCTGCAAGCGTGCATGTCCGGACATGATTGCATCACACGCAGTGACTTCACCAATTTCACCTGTTGGAAGATCAGTCAATTTCACTGCTATTCCTGGCAGGTTTGGCATAATCCGAACAATTGGTGGATATGCCGAACGAGTTTAAAATTCATATCTTCGCAAATCTTATCCTGCATGTCTTCAATTTCTGCATTAAAAAATTCAATTATCTTGCCGCAATCCACGCAGATCATATGATCGTGATGCCCCATACCTAATTTATATTCATACCGAGCCCGGCCATCCCCTAATTCCAATTTGCGCACAAATCCGTATTTTTCAAGGATTGCAATCGTACGATACACGGTAGCGCGAGACACATTCATGCCATCGCGTTTCAAATGATCAAATATTTCGTCACATTCTCGGTGATCCCGATTTTCCATTACATCTTTCAAAACCGCCTGCCGTTGATGTGTAAGTTTTAGGTTTTCCTTTTTAAGTACTTTGGAAAATTTCGTCAACACTTTGTCGTCAATCATAAAATATCCACATGTTATAGTATATTGAGAATTGTTCTCATTATTAATTTAATGACTTTACGCAATGGTTTCTTAATAAACATTTATAAAATAATTTAAATTTTATTTGGTATTGAGATTAAATCTCATTTTAAATTTAACCATCTTGATATTTATAAAATTAATAATAAAGGAAAACAATACATGAAAAAATTAATGTTCTGCTTGTTGGCAGGGTTAATGTTAACTGCCGGAATTGGGCAGGATGAATTTTTTACTCCGGGATATTCCATCGGCGGATATGGTGAACTGCACTGGAATCAAGAATTTGACTCCAATGATGAACAGACCAAAAACCAATTGGATTTCCACCGCTTCATCATCTATTACGGTTATAACTGGAGCGAACATTGGTCATTCAAATCCGAGATTGAATTAGAACATAATTACGTAAAAGACGGCAATGGTGAACTGGAACTGGAACAGGCATTTGTAAACTACCATGCCGGGAATTGGGGATTCCAAGGTGGTGTCATTCTACCCTCTGCCGGATTGATCAATGAATACCATGAACCGCCATTGTTCCTATCGGTAGAAAGACCAACCTACAGCAAATACATCATCCCTACAACTTGGTTTTCAAACGGCTTTGCATTTTACGGGAGCTATAATGATTTCGGGATTAGACTAGCACTCGTTGAAGATTTAAATGGTGATGGTATTATTAATGATGGCCATATAAGAGGAGGAAGAGGAAAAGGATATAAAACTTCAGCAGAAAACTGGACAAAAAACCTTAGTGTATCCTATACAGGAATCAGTGGTTTACGCGTCGGAGGTTCATATAGTATGAATGATGCTCCAACTGCAGAAGTTTCTGCTGGTTCATATCATACGTGGGAATATATACAAGTATCTGGACAAGATACTGAAGATGATCCTTCAGATGATGTTTATGAATGGATGGATGTATTGAACGAAAATGAAGCCAAAGAAAAAAGTTCACTTGGTGTCCAGTTGTTTGAAGTAAATGCCAAGTACGATGCCAATAATTTCCACGCTGTGTTTGAATTTGGTCAAATTTCTTTTGATGCAAGCAGCATTACTGATGTTGACGATTGGACAAGCAGCGGTTATTATTTAGATTTAGGCTACAATATCGGCAGCTATGTTAACTGTAATAAATTGATTCCATGGTTACGCATTTCAAATGTCTCCAAAAATGTAGACGATGACAGTAAAATTGAAGATTACATGCGTATCGGCTTAACCTGGTGGCCGATCGACAATGTGGCATTCAAATTTGATTACGGTACAATAACCAAAAAAGCAGATCCTGATAATCCAACAACACAATTAAATATGGGCGTTGGCTACAATTTCTAAATCAAAACTTTTTGGGTGAGAAAATCCGGGTGGATGCAGGGGAAAATCTCTGCTCTACCCGGACTTGTTTTGAGAAGCATTTTTATATTATCGATTTTCTGTACTCTATACTCAGGGATTAGGGAAGATTCAGAAAATAGCATTTACAATTTTGACACAAAAATTGATTCCATTTCGCACCACATTTTCCAAATCCCGGATCCCCTAAAATCCAAAATTTCCGGAATGGTAAGGCAAAAGTTTTTCCGCGAAAAACTACATGTATGGACTTTGTTTGATTCCGATTCATTATATGGAATAGGTGTACTGGACAATGTAATCGGAAAATCTATGCCAATCACCTTTTTGGTCGTTTTTAATTTGGAAGGACTGATCATCCATTCTGAAATTATTAAATACCGTGAACCTTACGGAGGAGAAGTTTCAAGCCGGAACTGGTTGAGACAATTTTATACTAAATACAACAACTCCTCATTCAAGGTGGGAAAAGAAATTGACGGCATTTCAGGCGCAACCATTTCCGTCAATTCAGTGAGCAGAGGAATTCACAAATTGGCTTTACTTGTACCTGAAATTATCAAGATTTATTCCACTGGAAAAGAGTAATTTAATCCATGGATGCTAAATTTATGTTAAATGGATTAACAAGAGAATTACGATTATTTCTATTGTTGTTTGTCATCGTATTAACTGCCGGAGTTACGGTAGGTATTATTTACCTTGGCAGCACATCAGAAATGAAAATGTCCGGAATAGAAGATCATTACAAAGGAAGTGTTGTAGAAAATGAATATGACATCCCTGAAAAATACCCCCGATCAGTAAAAGACTTATTGCTTACCACACATAATCATCTCATCTCCCTGTCCATGGTTTTTTTGTTAATCGGTGGCTTATTTTCAATCAATTCTATGATTTCCGGAAAACTAAAATGGTTTTTGATCTATGAACCGTTTGTTTCGATTCTTTTGACATTTGGGGGAATTTGGGGACTGCGTTTTGTCCACCCACTATTTTTATGGATCGCAGCCATATCCGGTGTATTAATGTATGTGTGTTATTATATCATGGCTGCGGTGTGCATTTGGGAATTGAGCACTGCTAAAAAGTAATACCCATCAATGGTCACGATCAATCAAAGGCATGATCCTCCGGTTGAACACAAACAGTCCACCTGTTCCGCTTTGTTTTGCCATGTACATTTGATAAACGGTGAATAACAATGGGACAATCAATAAATATTTAAAAATATTCTCAGTCCCCATTGAAATCAAAAAAAGTTGACAACCGATCATGGATATTACAATTAAAGTCATCGCCCTGATCTTAAAATAATGATCGCAGATATAGGTATATTTCTCCAGCGGTTCGGTTAATGTGATATAGTCTGAATATTTGCCTGGACGAAATGTGATGTCTCCCGCTATCTTTTTTCTGATCTTTTGATCACTCCAGATAAAATTTAAAATTTCATCCAGTCTCAAAATAACGAATGCACTCAATCCCAAATAAAGCAATGATATTTCTAAGGGTTTAAAACCAAATAATGTTGTTTCAAGCTCACTAAAACTGATCGGTTTTTCATTTAGAAATGATAATAGCATGAGCATCAGAATTATTCCGCACATAACAACCGGTATGATAAATAACATTTTAATAATTCCCACCGATCGATTATTCTCCATATAAAATTCTCTAAATTCGTCTGCGGTTACTTTTGGTAACGCCATTTGTTACCTCCATTTTTTGAAAATTCAATCTACCTAATTTATTGATTTTAACAGAGAAATAAAGTTAAATAAATTTCATTTTCCGGTGACAATGCCATTGCCAAAAAGAGAATGATGATAATCCGTTTTTATATTTTTATGTACAATACATGAATTCGAAAAAATCATATTCCTATATCAAACACATTTATACCAATAAACCGACAACCGTTTTAAAAATGTATTCAGAACTGCCTAAATTATAACAATGAATCTCCTTTTCAGATATACGCTTCGGGAGCATATTGTCCCTTTTATCATGGCACTGCTCGTCCTCATTTTTGTCCTGCTCACCAATTTCCTGCTTAAAGCTATAGACAAATTTTTGGGGAAAGGACTTTCCTTGCTGGTTTTGGGTGAATATATGGTGCTCAATCTTGCTTGGATTTTGGCACTCGCCGTTCCTATGGCGGTGCTAGTGGCAACTTTGATGGCCTTTGGTAGGATGTCTGGCGACAATGAAATTACAGCCATACGAACATCGGGGATCAGTTATTTTCGTCTGCTGGTACCATCCTTGTTTTTCGGGATTGCTGTTACCTTGGTTATGACATGGTTCAATAACGAAATACTACCGGAAACCAATCATAAAGCGCGACTGCTTTCAGGAGACATTACACGTAAGCGGCCTGACCTGGAGTTTGAAGTTGGCTATTTTATTGATGCGCTGCCGGAACACCGAATTTTGCTTGGTGGACGAGACAAAGATATGTTTACGGATATTCTGATATTCAATTACCAATCGGAAGGCATGCATAGAACCATTATGGGCAAAAGAGGAAAAATCGAAACCATCGACAATGGCGTTCTGCTGCATTTGTACGATGGAGTCATTCACGAAATTGCATCTAATCAAATTGATTATAGAGAGATTAATTTTGAGACTTATCATGTAGTTGTACCGGTTGACAACCTCAATCTGACCCGGCGGGACAGTAAAGTACGCAGCGACAGAGAAATGACAAAAGATATGATATTGGAACGTATCCAAGAATATAAAGATAAAATTTTTGATGTAGGTCAGCGGATTGATAACAGAATTTTTAAAGAGATTGATGACTCTGTCCACGTCAGTGATCGAACTCATGCAGAATTACTTGCCCTTAAATACGAAATAATGATGAAGGACTCCCTGGGTGAGAACAATTCTACTTTTCTACGTACCAAAAGGCGGTTGAAAAATCTACGCCATGGGATAAAAAGTGATTTTAATCTGATCAATACCTATAACCGTTATGTCTCAAAATACGAGGTTGAGTTGTATAAAAAATACTCCATCCCTTTTGCCAGTATCGTTTTTGTCCTTATTGGAGCATCACTTGGAATCATGACGCGGCGTGGTAGTTTTGCCATGAGTGTGGCATTGAGTTTGGGATTTTTCGTTTTTTACTGGGCATTTTTGATTGCAGGTGAAGAATTTGCCGACAGGGGTAAACTATCTCCAATCCTTGCTATGTGGCTGCCTAATATGGTTTTGGGTAGTCTTGGAATTGGACTGTGTATTTTTACAGCAAGAGAACAGAAAATAATTAATCTTGATTTTTTGAGCTTATTCAAATTAAATGGAAAAAAAGATGATGATCAAATCGTTTCGGGATAAAAAACCGTTCATACCAGATTCATGCTATCTTTCAGAAAGTGTGGATTTAATTGGTGATATAGTTTTAGGCGAAGAAGTCAATATCTGGTTTGGGACCGTAATCCGGGGAGACATGAATTATATCCGAATTGGAGCCAGAAGCAATATTCAGGATAATTGTACGGTTCATGTTACAACCGAGACAGCACCTACAATCATTGGAAGTGGTGTCACAATCGGGCATAACGCGATTATTCACGGCTGCAACATTGAGGACAATTGCATGATTGGAATGGGATCCATCATCATGGATAATGCAATGGTTGGTGAAGGATCCTTGATAGGTGCTGGTGCGGTTATTCCACCAAACATGCACATTCCGCCCCGTTCTCTTGTGGTTGGTCTGCCTGCAAAAGTGGTTCGGCAGGTAAATGAGGAAGAATATGCAGAAATTCTGGATCGGGCGCAGCATTACATTGATTTTGCTGCTGAATATAAATCTCAAAGGTCATAATTGAATCCTGTACAACTAATCAACCGAAAGAAGTCAGGAATTAGACATAGTGCAGAGGAAATAAATTGGATCGTCAACCATTTTACACAGGGTAAAATTTCAGATGCACAAATGGCATCGTGGCTGATGGCCGTAAATTTTAATGGACTGGATCCGGATGAAACCATTGAGTACACCCGCGCGCTGGTTGAATCTGGAGAGACAATCCAATTTACAGATAATCAATTAGTTATCGATAAACACAGTACAGGCGGTGTGGGTGACAAAGTGTCTTTTGTATTGGGGCCAATTCTCGCAGCACTGGGATATCGAATCCCAATGCTGGCAGGACGAGGACTGGAACATACCGGTGGTACGATCGACAAACTGGAAGCTATTCCAGGATTTAACACTAACATTCCATTACCGGCATTCCAAAAAATCGTAGAGTCAATCGGCTTAGCCATCATGAGCCAAACAGATGAGATATGCCCTGCCGATGGACAGATTTATTCATTACGTGACAAAACGGCCACGGTCAATTCACTTGCTTTGATTTGCGGCAGTATCCTGAGCAAGAAAATTGCGGAAGGCATTTCCACTTTAGTGCTGGACATCAAAATCGGAAATGGTGCGTTTATGCCCACAGTTGATGAAGCAGAATCTCTGGGAAAGTTAATGAAAACTGTCGGAGAGGAATTCGACCTAGAGGTAATTCCTTGCTATACGAATATGGATCAACCTCTTGGAAAAACCGCCGGACTATGGTGTGAGGTTATCGAATCATGGGAAGCATTGAATGGACATGGAGCACCGGATTTAATGGCTGTAGTTAATCACCTTTCCACGAAAATAATTGGAGAAGGCAGCATCCAGAAGGTAAACCGTGTAATTGAAGACGGAACTGCCAAAAATAAATTTTTGGAAATGATTTTTAACCAGGGCGGTGATGAAAAAATAATTATTGATAATTCAATAAATTCTCCTGCATTCAATTTTGAAATATCTGCAAAAAAAGAGGGCTATATTTCCAATTTTAATACGAAGGATATTGGGTTTGCGTTGGCAGAATTGGGCGCAGGTAAAATTTTTTCCGATGATATTTTGGATTTTTCATGTGGATGTGAATTTTTCAAAAAAACTGGTGAATGGGTAGATAAAGATGAGCCAATTGCAATGATATTTGGATCAAACAAATTGAAAGTCCAGGGTGCATCCCTTAAAATTAATGATGCAATTACCCTTAATCTAAATCCACCGAAACCCCAAAAAATCATTCTGAATTCTGACTAATTTTTACCGTATAAATTTATAAAATAACTTTGTCGGCAAATTATTGTCAGGGTAAACTTTCCCTGCGGATTTTTCTTTTTTTATCCATTATTAAACAACAGTAATAGGAACTCTCAATCATCTATGGAAAAAACCAAAAAGCCAATAGAAGAACTTGATTTAGTGACCATACGTTTCGCTGGAGATTCTGGTGACGGTATGCAACTGACAGGTAATCAATTTACAGATAATTCAGCCTTGTATGGAAATGATGTAGCAACCTTCCCGGATTTTCCTGCTGAAATCCGAGCCCCGGCCGGATCTCTGGCTGGTGTTAGCTCTTTTCAACTTCAATTTTCCAGCAAAGATATTCATACCCCCGGTGATGAACTCGATGTGCTGGTTGCCATGAATCCTGCAGCCCTTAAGGTGCATTTAGAAGATTTAAAGGCGCATGGGATGTTGCTCGTCAATACTGCGAACTACAATAAGCGGAATCTTAAACTTGCAGGATATGAGGAAAATCCACTTGAAGATGGATCCTTAAAAGAATTTAATCTGATCAGCGTAAATATGACAGAGATGGTTACCAAAGCTTCAGAAGACATGGGACTTACCTCTAAGATCGTCTGGCGTAGCGCTAATATGTTTGCACTAGGACTTTTACTATGGCTGTACGAACGCACACCAGATGCAACACTCGATTTTCTCAAAAAGAAATTTGCCAAAAAACCTGAAATTATTGATTTAAATACTCGGGCATTAAAAGCCGGCATGCATTATGGTGAAACCGTTGAAGCAATTCGTACGACCTACCGAGTTCCCAAAGCCACACTTGACTCTGGAACATACAGAAATATTATGGGCAATCAGGCGTTGGCATTTGGATTATTGGCGGCAGCTCAAAAGTCAGGATTGGAAATGTTTTACGGTGGATACCCCATAACACCAGCGAGCGATATTCTTCATTACTTGTCAGGATATAAACAATTTGGCGTTAAGACCTTTCAGGCTGAAGATGAAATTGCAGGCATTGTCAGCGCTATTGGAGCGTCCTTTGCAGGAGATCTATCTGTAACGGCAACGAGCGGTCCTGGAATTGCTTTGAAAACTGAAGCGATTGGATTGGCATCCATAACCGAATTGCCGTTGGTTATTGTCAATGTGCAGCGAGGGGGTCCATCAACAGGGTTACCTACCAAAACGGAACAGTCAGATTTGATGCAGGCAATGTTCAGCCGTAATGGTGAAGCACCGATCCCGGTTATCGCTGCTTATTCACCAGCAGATTGTTTTTATTCTGCCTATGAAGCGTGCAGAATTTCATTGAAATACATGATGCCAGTAATTTTACTGACAGATGGATATCTTGCAAATGGGTCCGAACCATGGAAACTTCCGGAATTGAAGGATATGCCTGAAATTCCAAATCAAAAAGTGTCCAATGGTGAGGACTACCAACCTTATCTGCATGATGATAAAACATTGGCAAGAAAATGGGCAATCCCTGGTACAGCAGGATTTGAACATCGTGTAGGTGGTCTGGAAAAATCTTACGGTGATGGGCATGTAAGTTATGATCCTGAAAACCACGAGCAAATGACCCAATTGCGTTACGATAAAGTAGATGCTATCGCAGCAGATATCCCACCGGCAGTTCCTTATGGTGATGAAGCCGGTCAAGTTCTTGTGATAGGTTGGGGTAGTACCTATGGTGCTATTCGTTCAGCAGTTGAGCTTGCGAGAGATGAAGGAATAAAAGTTTCTCATTTACAATTACGCCACATCAATCCATTCCCAGCAAATCTTGGTGAGGTGCTGGTAAAATTTCAGCATGTCCTAATTCCGGAGTTAAACATGGGGCAGCTTGCAATGCTGATACGTGCTAAATATCTGGTGGATTCAGTTGGATTGAATAAAGTACAGGGTAAACCCATGACCCTGCATGATGTGTATAATAAAATTACCGAAATGGTGGAGGTGTAACCAATGGCAGATACATTAACGAAAAAAGACTTTGTACCAGATCAGGATGTAAGATGGTGCCCTGGATGCGGTGATTATGCAATCCTGTCCCAGGTCCAGAAAGTTTTTCCGGACTTAGGTGTTAAGCGCGAAGATTTTTTAGTTGTTTCAGGAATTGGCTGCTCTAGTCGGTTTCCATATTATATGAACACTTATGGATTCCACAGCATTCATGGCAGAGCACCGGGAATTGCTGCCGGTGCAAAAATGGCAAACCCCAATTTGTCGGTTTGGCTTGTAACAGGTGATGGTGATGCAATGTCCATTGGTGGCAATCATTTTATTCATTTATTAAGACGAAATTTCGACCTTAATGTTTTGATGTTCAATAACCGTATTTATGGATTAACAAAGGGTCAGTATTCGCCTACATCAGAAGTGGGGAAAAAAACAAAATCTTCACCTCTGGGTTCGCTGGATTATCCGTTTAACCCTCCAAGCTTGGCGTTAGGTGCAGGTGGAACATTCATTGCCCGTGCGATTGATAGGGAACAAAAACATTTAAATTCGGTCTTAAAGGAAGCACATGCTCATAAGGGCACATCTTATGTAGAAATTTATCAGAATTGCAATATTTTCAATGATGGTGCATTTTCTGATTTAACCGAAAAAGAAACCAAAATGGAAACTCAGTTGGTATTGGAACACGGCAAACCCATGATTTTCGGTAAAGATAAAAACAAAGGGCTAAGGCTAACAGGCAGTCAATTTGAAATAATCCAATTAAATGGAAATTATACAGCTGACGATGTGCTGATACACAATGTTGAAGATAAAAATTTAGCAATACTGTTAAGCGAATTGACCTATCAACCCGAATTCCCAAAACCAATAGGTGTCTTTTATAAGGAAAATAAACAGACTTATGAAAACTTAATGGTTGAACAAATTAATAACGCCGTAAGTTCTAAAGGTATAAAAGATTTTGATGCTTTAATCAGAGCAAGTCATACCTGGGATGTAAATTAAACTTAAAATGGGAGACAACTATGTTTGATATATTAGATGACGAATTTTCGCAAATGTTTGATGAAGAGGAGCGCAAAAAAAATCCCCGGATTGGTCTTGCGTTAACTTTGCATGACCCGATTAAAAGTCTTCCCAAACACAGATTTGTAGTACTGCCGGAAAATTCCGTTTTAACCGATGTGCTTGATAAATTACAACAATACAGTACGGGTTGTGTAATTTTGCAGAAAGACGACAAAATAAGCGGTATTTTTACAGAACGAGACGCCATCACAAAAGTTATAGGCAAACGTCTTAATTTTGATGAAGAACCGGTTAATAAATACATGACACCCAACCCCGAATGTCTGAATAAGGAAGATCCAATTTCTTGGGCACTAAACAAGATGGTTGCAGGTGGTTTCAGACATGTCCCACTGGTTGATGGTTCAAAAACTCCTTTGGGTGTAATCAGCATGCAGAATATCATCCATCACCTTGGAGAATTTTTCTTTGATGAAATCGTAAACCTGCCACCAAATCCACAACAGAAGCAAACTAAGCAGGAAGGCGGTTAAACAGCTTCTAACAAAAATTCCGAAAGGATGAATTATGAGAATTGAAAAGGATTCAATGGGTGAAATGCTCGTTCCTGATGATGCTTACTATGGTGCCCAAACCCAACGTGCCTTTGAAAATTTTCCCGTAAGTGATTTAACCTTACCAAAGCCTGTTATTAAGGCTTTAGGTATCATTAAACGCTCTGCTGCAATTGTCAATTTCAATTTAGGTAATCTGGATAAAGACAAGAAGAATGCAATCGTCCAAGCAGCAGATGAAGTCATTTCCGGTAAATTTGACCAGCAATTTATTGTGGATATCTTTCAGACAGGCTCCGGAACTTCCAGTAATATGAATACGAATGAGATCATTGCTAACCGTGCCTCTGAAATCATGGGCGGAAAAATCGGCGACCGCCACCCAGTACATCCCAATGACCATGTAAATTATGGTCAGTCTTCAAATGATGTATTTCCCACCGCAATTCATGTAGCAGCAAATATTCAAATTGAACAGAAATTGATTCCTGAATTAAATAATTTGCACAAAGCTTTAGAGGTCAAAGCGCATGAATTTGATACGGTCATTAAAATTGGTCGAACACATTTACAAGATGCTACACCCATTCGGTTAGGACAAGAGTTTTCAGGGTACGCCCAAATGATCAAGAATGGAATTGCCCGCTTGAAAAATACCCAACATTTTTTATCAGAATTAGCTCAAGGTGGCACGGCAGTGGGTACAGGAATTAATACCCATCAGGATTTTGGTAAAAATATCGCGGCAGAAATTTCAGCGTTTTCAAATGTAGAATTTTCTGAAGCAAAAAATCATTTTGAAGCACAGGCTGCCCAGGATGCCGCAGTTGAAACTTCCGGTGCACTTAAAACAATTGCAGTATCTTTATCCAAAATAGCGAATGACATTCGTTGGCTGGGTTCCGGACCACGTGCAGGGCTTGGAGAATTGATCCTACCAGCCGTCCAACCAGGTTCATCAATAATGCCGGGAAAAGTTAATCCTGTCATCTGTGAATCGATGATTCAAGCATGTGCACAGGTTATCGGAAATGACTTGGCAGTTACACTTGGTGGGCAAGGTGGTGTTTTTGAATTAAATCTTATGCTTCCACTGATTGCTCACAATCTCATTCAATCCATTCAAATCATGACAAACTCCTGCAAAATGTTTAACGAAAAACTGATTTCAGATTTGAAAGTTGACGAAAAAAAGTGCCGGGATTATATCGAAGGCAGCTTAGCGATGTGTACGTCACTTGCTCCTGTAATAGGCTATGATAAAGCGGCTTCTCTTGCACATTTAGCTTATGAAACAGGTAAAACTGTTCGTGAAATTGCAATTGAAGAAAACGTGTTGCCCAAAGAAGATTTGGATCGTCTCCTAGATCCAAAATCCATGACCGAACCCAATAAATAAGTTTGACTTCAAAACGTAAAAAAACGTCATTTGGCAAAATACTTGTCAATGCTTTTTTGCTCTTGTTTACACTTTTTATTGGTGT
>MDTE01176210.1_pt1 | contig 14567 bp, 11 predicted proteins | sample 811231 | NCBI WGS metagenome assembly MDTE01 (sample SAMN05326651, study PRJNA326480) | marine metagenome | isolation source: seawater | place: Indian Ocean: Red Sea | collected 2010 | reverse complement strand
TTTATTTGATTTATACTTAGTTGTTTTTTATCTAATGAGGTATAGCGAAGATTTTGATGAATTTTTTTATTTGAATTATTTTTTTCTGAAATAATAAATAAGTTTTTGTAACTTTTAACTTTATTGTATTCAGTCTCAGTTATTAACTCTTCAAACATCTTTTCGCCTTTTCTGATTCCAATGAAATCTATTTTTGATCTAGATGACCCATAATATTGAATCATTGCTTTAGCAAGTTTTTCTATTCTTAAAGACTTCATTTTAGTAACAAATATTTCTCCTCCTTCCATAATAATTAAACTCTTAATTAAAAATCTAACTGCCTCATCAATAGTCATTACAAATCTGGTCATTTTAGAGTTAGTAACTGTTAGATTTTTTTTATTTTTTATTTGATTATGAAAAATAGGTATTACAGAGCCAGATGAACCTACAACATTTCCGAATCTAAGTGTTGAAAACTTACACTTTGAGTTTAGATTATTATTTTCATGGTAAAATAATTTCTCACCCATAAGTTTTGTTATTCCAAGTGTATTAGAGGGGTTAACAGCTTTATCTGTCGAGGAAAATAAAACTTTCTTTACATTAAATTGTTTGCAAAGTGAAATAATATTCTTAGTTCCCTCAATATTATTTTCCATTGCTTCATATGGAAGTTTTTCGCATAATGGTAGATGTTTTAATGCAGCGAGATGTAATACAAAGTCAATTTTATGAAAATAATTTTTTATTGCTTCTTTTTTGCGTATATCTGCATGAACTAATTGAATATTTTTACACTTGGAAATTTTATTTTGTAGTTTGACTAGATTTTTATCGTCATTATCTATACCTATGATTTTTTTTAAATTAAAATCTTTTATTGTTAAAAGAAAATTTTGTCCAATTGTTCCTGCTGCACCCGTAACAAGAATCTTTTTATTTTTAAAATAACTTTTATCTTTAATTACAATAGACATTTAATAATTTTTTTTTGCTGGCTAGTTTTGAGGTAGGGGTGCATCGGAATACTGAATATATTTTTTGAAAAAAATTCAGTTTTTTCTAAATTGGTTGGATTATTAATGAAATATTTTCTATACGGTTTTTGTTGGTGTATTGGTTTGGGATAATAAATCATTGTTGGAATATTATTTTTTTTAAGATTCTCCATAATTTTTTCTCTTTTCCTATCTTTTGAAATTATTGAGTATTGAGCCCAGGCTGAGTAAGTTTTGTCATTAATTTTCGGGGTAACAAATCTTTCTTGAAGAACTGAATTATAATTTTGTGCTATAGTTTGTCTAATTTTTAATTCATTTTTAAATAATTTTAATTTTTCAAGTAAAACTGCTGCTTGAATTGTATTTAAACGAGCATTAGTCCCAATCCTGATATTAAAATATTTTCCCTTATTCCCTCTTCCATGAATTCTTATAGATTTTAAAACCTCTGATAATTTTTTATTATTTGTAAAAATTGCTCCTCCATCTCCGTAACACCCTAGTGGTTTTGATGGAAAAAAACTAGTTGCGGTAATATCAGTTAAATTTCCAACTATTTTATTATTATAAGTAGCTCCAAAACTCTGTGCAGCATCTGAAAGAACCTTTAAATTAAAATCTTTAGCAATTTTATTAATTTGACTGTAATTTGCAGGTAAACCAAATAAATCTACTGGAATGATTAATTTTGGGTTTAATTTTTTTTTTTTTACTTTTTTTATCTCTTCATATAGTTTTTGAATACATATATTATATGTATCATCAACATCGATAAATATTGGGTGAGCTCCTACTAATGCAACGACTTCAGCTGTGGATGTAAAGGAAAAAGAAGGTAAAAATACTGCATCATTTTTTTTTATATTTAATGCTAATAATACTAACCATAAGGCAACCGTACCACTTGAACACGAAACAACATACTTAGAATTAGTAAAAACTGATAAATTATTTTCTAATTCTTTTATTTCTGGTCCCATTATGTATTGACCATGTTCAAGTACTAAATTTATTCTTTTTAAAACATTTTTTTTAATTAAGCTTTGTTGTGCTTTAAGGTCGATAAATTGCATTTTAAATCACCATTTAATCTCTGGAATAATTTTTGTAGTATCAATGTTTTTTTTAAATGGTAATAATGATCTAATAAAATTTCGGCAGAAATCTTTATCAAATTTAGATGACTTTAATCCAAGCTTCTTGAACGAGCTGTAGGTTGGGTTGTAGTAATGCTTTTCTTTTTCAAACCTTGGATTCTCAATTTTTTTTATCGTTGAATCAAGACCTTCTTCATTAGCAGCGTTTTTAACAATTTCTGCAATTTCATTTACCGAAAATGTTTCTGTTATTTGATTTTTTATATCTAACACCCCAGGTTTTGGTGGATTTTTTATTGCCAACTCAATACATTTTAATGTATCGTTAATATTTAGATAACCTCTGATCTGAGTGCCGCCTCCGTAAACAGTCAGAGGATGATTGATTATTGCTTGAACAAGAAATCTATTTATTACTGTTCCAAAAATTGAATCGTAATGAAAGTTTGGAAATAGTTTCGTACTTTTAATTGATTCAGATGTTAATATTCCATATACAGGGCCCTGCATTAAATCAGTAACTATAAGTTTATTTGAACGAACATAAAACCAAAGTAAGTCAGTATCAAGAATTTTTGTTGTATGATAAAGACTACTAGCTTGTCTGGGAAATAAAAATTTATCACTCCTGTTTTTATGATTAATTTCAAGCCATCCCTCTTCAATATCTATATCAGGAGTACCATATTCTCCCATTGTTCCTAATTTAACTATATGACATTTTTTTTTATTTTTAATCACAGACCAAATCAAATTGAAAGTGACGTTTAGATTATTATTTAAAGTGTATGATGCCATATCAAAGTTCATCATTGATAATGGAGCCGAAGGTTGTTCAGCGTAATGAACTACAGTATCAGGCATAAAATCTTTGAAAATTATTTCAAACTGATCAAAATCCTTTAAATCTTGTTCTTTAAAATTGATTCGCTTACCATAATAGTGATGAAAGATTTCACACCTTTCATACATATTTTCTCCTTCAATTAAAGCTTGGGAGTTAGTGTCATTAGCAATTTTTTTTCTGGAATAATCATCTACTATGAGTACTTCATACCCCCTATTTGAGAGATACATAGCAGTAGGCCATCCTAAATAACCATCTCCTCCTAAAATCAATATTTTCATAAATAGTAACTTTTTTTAATTTTAGTAAAGCTATCAAAATACTGTTGATACCACAACTCAAGAGAAATTAATCCCCAAATTTCTCTTAAAGGAAGATCAAGAAGTTCTTTTTTTTTAAAAAAATTTTTATTTAAAAATGGTCTTCTTTTAGAAATTGATTTATTAATCAAATCATAGAAATAATCTTTATTATTTTTAATAATTTTTTTTAGCGGAACAGGAAAACCCATTTTATCTGTTCTTTTTATAATTTTATCTGGTAGTATCTTTGAAGCAATTTTTTGGATTAAAGCTTTTGGAGTACAGTTTTTGAACCTTGTTTTAGTACTAATTGTCATTAAATAATCGACTAAACTGTTATCTAAAAAAGGAACCCTTGTCTCCAATCCGTGAGCCATACTGACTCTATCCTCAACATGTAGAAGAGATGGAAGAAAATATTGAAGATCATATATAATTACTTTCTCATAAAGAGACTTTGTTTTAATTGATGAAATATTTAAAAGAAATTTAGAATAATTATCTTTTTGCACGTTTTCTGAAAAATCAAAAATTTCATTAATATTTTTTGATCTATTTAACAGTGAAAAATATCTTTTATAAGGAGATGCAAAAAAATCACTTTTAAAATGATCTGAAATTAAAGGTTGATAATTCTTTAAATGATGTAAATTTTGGATAACATCTTTAAAACTAAAATCATCAGGACAATTATTTTTTTCTATTCCCATTTCTACCTTCAAAAGATATTCAGAATAAAACAATAAATATCTCATATATCCTGCAAAAAGTTCATCAGCTCCTTGACCACCAAGTACAACTTTTAAACCTTTAGATATTTCATTTGATAATATATACTGTGGTATTGAACCAGGACCAGCCACAGGATAATCAAGAGAATAAATTACTTTCTCAAGTGAATCAATCACACATCTGTCATTTATTTTTATAGTTTTAAGTTTTATTTTTTCATATTTTGATAAATATTTTGCATAATCTATCTCATTATCGATATTTGCTCCACTAAAGTAGCCATGAAAAGCTGCTTCATAATTATTTGATTTATTGGCTAAAACCGTAATAAGACTTGAATCAATACCACCTGATAAGTGAGAACATAAATTTACATCACTAATTAAGTTTTTTTTCACAGCATTATTTAATTTTTTAACTAACATACCTTTATTAAATGTATTTTTTTTAGAATTTTTTGATGCAAAACAAAAGTCCCAATATTTTTTTATCTTTATACTTTGATTTACTGTTAAAATTTCTCCAGGAGATAATTGATTAATATTAACAAAAAGAGTTTTATGGCCAGTATTATATTGAAAGGTTAAATATTCGAATAGTTTATCTTGGCTTACATTAATATTTTTTTGAAATGGAATGAGAGCTTTGGCTTCAGAAGAAAAAATAAAATTATTATCTATTATTGAATAGTAAAATGGCTTAATTCCATATCTATCTCTTGCAGAAAATAGAGTTTGTTTTTTTTTATCCCATAAGGCAAAAGCAAACATTCCATCTAAATATTTAACACATTTTTTTCCATAAAATTCATATGCAGCAAGGATAACTTCTGTATCCGAATTAGTTTTGAAATAAAAAAATTTCTCTAATTTTTTCCTTAATTCTTTATAATTATAAATCTCACCATTATAGACAATTAAATTACCAGAATGTGATTGCATTGGTTGATTTGCTTCTTTTGAAAGATCAATAATACTTAGTCTAGTATGAGCTAATCCAATATATTTATTAGTCCAAATATCTCTTGCATCAGGGCCTCGATGGGATTGTATTTTATTTAAAACATTTAATTTATGAGATAAATTTTTAATTGGATCTCTATTGAGATTAAAAATACCAGAAATTGAACACATCTTATTCTAATTTAAAGAATTTAAATTTAAAAAAGATTTTTAAATTCTTACTCATACATTGATTAATAATTTTATACACAATTAATATAACTTTAAATATTGAGTATAAAACAACATTTATAAAAATACTTTTGTTTATTGGTTTTTTTTTTAAAGAATTAAAAATTTCATTATCAAAATCGATAGCAAATTTTTTATAGCTATATTTTTCGCTTAAAATTATTTCTTTAAATGTTCTATTTATTATTTTTTTTGAATTATAAGTGTTTAATATTTTTTTTAAAACAAAATTTAAATTAGATCCATCTTTTTTAACAGGAATATAGTGAACCCATTTTTTTATAATATTATTATATTTTCCTTCAAATAAAACTAGTAAACATCCATTTGCTATTGCTTCGAATATTCTTGGTGAAATTGTATTTGTAGAAATTTTTCCATCAATTTTCTTTAATAGCTTATCGAAGCAGTTTTTAAAAGTAGATTTAGGATTTGTATTTAAAAAGATTTTTGTATTCTCTTCAATCCTACCGTCAAAATCTACTATACTAGCTCCGCTTTCAGTTCCTAAAACACATTTACATTTTGAGAGAAACTTAAACCAATAACTTCCATATATTCTTTGATTTTCATCAGAAGAAATATTAATGTTATAATTATTTGAAATTTTATTTTTAAAAAGATCACCTATTAATTTTTTATCTTGTCCCAAACTACCTAAATAGAAAGGAAGATTCCTACCCCTATATCCAATAAAATATGGTCGTTCCTCATAAGGTTGTTTTTTTAAAAACTTAAAATATTCTGGAACGTAAGAGGTAAGTATTGATTTTACTTTAAGATGCTTTAAAAATTTTTTTGAATATATTTTTTTTATTACGTTTTTTGGAATACATGAAAAAAAAATATCAAATCTTAAATCTAGAACAAATTCTTCAATTCCTCTAACATTCTTATGTTCATCTTGCCTGAAAATTACTTTCAAACCATTAAATTGTTTTATTCTTTTTAAAATTTTTTGGTTATATTCTTTATGTATATCAACGGACCAATGTATGATAATTAAATCATAATTTTGTATATTAAAAATATTTATAAAAAGAATTCTAAAGTCACATAAATGAAATTTCAATTCACTATGCATTAAGAGAGAATTAACATTGTCTTTAGTTGTAGTTACATGTAAAGCTTTAAAATCTATAAGTAAAAGGCATTTAAATTTATTATTCATAATTTAATTTAAATTTATTATTTTTTTTTGCATAATCATATAAATAAATAAATCAAAGATTAAATAAATTTTGAGTAAAAATGAACTTATAGTTATTTCTTACCAAGGATCTTTTTATATTGATCCTAGACTAAGTAGAATCGTCTCATCTTTTTTAAAGTTTAAATTTAATATTAGGATTTTTGATATTAAAAGTAAATTTGATCATTCAAACACAACAAATGAACAAATAGAAATAAATAAATCACAAAATCAGAATTTTAAAATTAAAGAGTTAACAGTTAATAACATTTCTAAAAACTACTTTGAAAACCAGATTTTAAGTAAAATTTATCATTTAGTAGTAAAAAAGCATTTTATTTTCAGAACTCTTAAGATATTAGACACTCTAATTTTTTTATTAGGGTTTTTTTTAAAAATTAATAATTTTAAATATTTATATTCTGGTTCTTCAATTAATAAAATAAGAAGATATTTATATTTAAAACGTTTTAATAAAATAAATTTTGAAAATATTGAAATAAAGATTAATTGTAAAAATACAATTTTTATTGGTTGTGACTTTAAGTCTTCACTAATTGCAATGAAATTAGCAAATAAAACTAATTCAAAATTTATTTTTGACATTAAAGAACTATTTAGTGAAGAAAATGAAAAAATGTTTGCACCTCAAAAATTACTTACACAATCCTTGGAAAATAAAATGATCAAAAATTCTAATTTAATATTTTGTGTTTCGAAAAATATAAGAAAATTTTATTTAAAAAATAACCCTCACGTTAAAAATAAAATAAAATATATACCTAATACTCATAACCATAAAAATATAAAGTTTTTAAATATAAAAAAAAAAATAAAGTTTGTACTAGTAAGTAATTTTTATCCTCAAGAAAGAGGTATTGAATTCTTTATTAAAGTATGGAATTTAATTTTAAAAAAATATAAACCTAATATTTCTCTAGATCTTTATTTAACAAACATTTCTTCAAATCAAAATAAAAAACTCAAATTATTGTTAAATTCCAAGTTTTTAAAAACTTTTTCTATAAAAAAACCAATTAAATTGAAAGAATATGAAAAAGTTCTAAAAAAATATGATATCGGTATCATTCCATACTTATCTAAGTCACTTAATTATGAATATTCTAGCCCAAATAAATTCGGTGATTATGTGAGTAATGGTTTAATAGTTTGTTCCTCTGGTACTTTTGAACTTAAAGAAATAATTAAAAAAAATTCAATTGGATTCTGTTATAATCAAAATTCAATACATGACTCTGCATCAGTTATTTACAAATATATAAATAATCCAAAGCTTCTAAATGTTTTAAAAAAGAATGCAGTTAAATTTTTTAAAAAAGAATACAACTGGGAGATATTTGAAAAAGAATTTTTTTAAAAGAGAATATTACTCCTTACACCTTAGAGAAAATAAATTTAGCTTTATAAGTTTTTTTGGATAGAAAATTTTTATTTAGTTAATTCATTTAATATATCATCAACTCTATGTTTATATAAATGATTCTCAAATACAAAATCATGAGCTGTTTTAGTAATTTTACCAAGAAGTTTTTTATCTTTTATTTTTTCAATAACTTCTGAGAAATTTGAATAATCTTTTTTTAACTCAATATAATGAACATTAGGTGTTAAGATATTATTGTACTTACCTTCCAATAATATTTGGGCTGTTAGAGTTCCAATTGCGTCAAAATTTCTTGAAGAAATACATTTAAAATATATTAATGGTTTTTTTATTTTTTTAAAATATTTTTCATAGAATATTGTAAATTCTGCATCTTCAAAAACTAAATTTGAATGAGAAATAGGTGATTTCGATAAAAAAAACTTAATAATGTTTTTAATCACCAAAGGTAATTTATAAAAATATTTATCAATATTAGTTCTAGGAATTATTATTTTCTTTGTTTTTTGTTTAATTTCTGAAATTATTTGTCTAACTATCTTGTCATCTATATCTACATAATATGAACCAGCTTCTGATGAAATTACACTTTTACAAGAATTTAAAAAAATACTCCAGTTTTTTGAATCAAATCTTGTATTATCAACACTAAGATTAAATCCTTTTAATTTAGAAAATTTTTCTATCATTTCATTTCTTTCTGTATCACCAATATAGGAATAATACTTAATTCCTTTAAATCCGATGTCATATTTTCTGCTATCAAAAGATTGATGAGAAAAAAAATTATTTTCATTTAAAGCAGGTGGCGTTAATATCACCTTTTTTCTGGCTATATCTGACCATAAATATTGTGCTGCATCATGCATTAACATAGATCCAACATAGGAAACATTTATTTTTTTTAGAATTTTTCTTCTATCTCCTAAAGGCGAAAAAATATTATTAAATTCATTTCCAATAAAAATAAAAATTTCTTCTTTTCTTCTTTCTAAAAATGGTAATAAATCTTTGAGGGGTTTGATTGAATCGGCATTGGTTGAATGATGAAGAAAAATAAAGTTAAAATTATCTTTGATAGAATTTACTTCCAAATAATCAATTAACGTGAGTGAGACTCTTCGATGTTCTACAAATGCTTTTACCCAATCATCATAATAACTTAATTTATCATATGATTGATCTCTATTAACAACTAACAAAATCTTAACATTCACCTAAAAAGTCCTCAGTAATTTTTAAAAATTATTTTATCATTAATTATTAGTCTAGGTAAATTTTATAATTTTTAAATAATCAGATCATCCATATATTTTTAGATTTTGAACTTATTAGGGGTAATGATTTTTTTATAAGACTTTTTTTCAACATTACAAAACAACTCTTTATCTAATTTATATCCTGACTTACTAACCCATGAAACATGTTTTGCTGGGTTACCAATTACCATAGAATAATCATCAACATTATTAGTAACTACTGAACCAGCTCCTATGAAACAATAAATTCCAAGCTTTAGTCCACAAACAATTGTTGAATTAGCTCCTATTGTAGAATTGGCTTTAACCAACGTAACTTCATATTTTGTTTTTCTTGGTAAAAATGATCTCGGGTTTTTTACATTTGTAAAAACACAGGAAGGACCACAAAAAACATTGTCTTCAATCTCAACACCAGAATATACACTCACATTGTTTTGTATTTTAACATTATCACCTATTTTTACACCCTCCCCTATAAAAACGTTTTGACCGATTGTACAATTATTACCAATCTTTGCATCTTTCAAAATGTTACACCAATGCCAAATTTTTGTATTTTCACCTATAGTCGAATTTTTATCAATAATCGTAGTTGGATGAATAAATAAGTTACTCATATTTTTGACATTTTATTTACTAAATAAAGTGAATCTATAGTTGATTTAACTTTGAAGATTTTATCTCTATTTAATATTTGTTTATAACAAAGAGTATGACTATCATTAAAGTTGCCGGTCAATTCGTATTCTTTATTATTAATAATTAACTTTCTTTCACTTTCAAAATTATTCAAATAAGGCTTATCTATAGATAGGTTCCATTTAACTTTTGCATTTTTAAAATACAGAGTTCCGCGTGCTGATCTATTTTCATTTTTGCTAACCTCAAAATTTAAACACTTACCAAAAATCCATATTAAAATATCAAATAGGTGAATTCCAATGTTATAGAGAATACCACCTGATTTTTTAATGTCACCTTTCCATGAGTAATCATACCATTTTCCTCTAGGGGTATTATAAATTAAATCACAATTCAGAAAGTTCGATGTTTTAATTAGCTCTTTTTTTAATTTAAAAATTTGATCGTTTATTCTAAGTTGAAGAATACAAAAGATTTCTTTTTTACTAATTTTTCTCAATTCAAAAAGATTTTTTAAAAGTCTTGTATTAATTACTAATGGTTTTTCACAAATAACATTCATTCCATTCATCAAACCAAACCTTATATGTGAGTGATGTAAGTAATTAGGTGTGCATATTGTCAAATAATCAATTTTATTTTTACTAGACTGAATCTCTGAAATAAACTTTTCAAACCCATTAAAATTGTTAAAAAATAATGAATCCGGATAAAAGCTATCAATAACACCCACAGAATCCATAACATCACAGGATGCTATAAGTTCACCATTATTTTCTTTAATAGCTTTCAAATGTCTTGGAGCAACAAATCCTCCAACACCTAGTAATGCAAACTTTTTTTTCATTTTAATAATTTCTCAAATATATTAATTTAATTTTTAAACTATGGTACACAAAATCTAAAATAAATTAGAATTAAAAATTAAAGTAAATTTTTATTTTTTTAAAAAGTAATAAATTCAATTATGATAAATCATGAAAATTAAAAAATTTGATTTCGATAAAGCATACTATATTTTCAAAAAAATTCGCTCTACTGAAGAAAAAATTATAGAAATATATAAATCAGATGAAATTAAAAGCCCCGTTCACTTATCTCTGGGACAAGAATCTATAGCCACAGGCGTTGCACTTGCTTCCCGTGCAAAAAAAGACATTATTTTTAGTAATTACAGGTCACATGCACATTTTATAGCACATGGAGGAAATTATAAAAAAATGTGGGCTGAATTATTTGGAAAGGAAACTGGTTTATCCTCAGGAAAAGCAGGGTCAATGCATTTGGGTGATTTAGATATAAATTTCATATTTACATCAGCAATTGTCGGAAGTGCAATTTCGGAAGCAGTAGGATACGCCTTAGCTATTAAAATGAAAAAGTTAAATTCAAAGGTTATTTGTTATCATGGAGAAGGAGCTATGGATCAAGGAACTTTTTGGGAATCGTTAAATTTTAGTGCATTAAAAAAATTACCAATTCTTTTTGTATGTGAAAATAATGGACTTGCTATATATTCTGATCAAAGAAAAAGAATGAAAACTTTAGATATATGCAAAAAAGTTAAATCTTTTGGTGTTCATACAATTAAAATAGAAGATAATTCTACAAAAAATATATTTAAATATGCTCATAAAGCTTTCCAAATAATTGAAAAAAGTGGCCAACCAGTCTTTTTAGAAATCAGTACTTACAGGGAAGTTGATCATGTTGGTATAAATTATGATTTTGAGTTAGGATATAGAAAGAAAGAAAAGCAAAAAATGCTCAAAAGTTTGAATGAATTAAATTTTTTAAAAAAAAAAACAAAAAATTTTATGCAAATTGAAAAAAAAATTAATAAAGAAATTTCTAAGGCCCTTGACTATTCTCGTAAATCAAATTTTCCCCCCACAAAACATATAGAGTCAAATGTCACAAAAGAATAAATTTGTAAAAAGTATAACTTATGCAGATGCAATTTTAAGTGCAACAAAAATAATGCTTAAAAAAAATAAAGCTGTTTTTGTTTTTGGACAAGGCGTTGATGATCCAAAAGGACATTATGGAACAACACTCAACCTTCACAAAGATTTTGGAAAAAATAGATGTTTTGACACACCAATATGCGAGGAAAGCATGACTGGTGTTGCAATTGGTGCAGCAATTGCTGGTATGAGCCCAATTTTAGTGCACCAAAGAATGGATTTCTTGATGCTAGCTATGAATCAAATCGTAAATATGGCTTCAAAAATTCATTACATATCAGATGGTAAACTATGTGTCCCATTAGTTGTAAGAGCTTGTATTGGAAGAAGCTGGGGACAAGGAGCTCAGCATAGTCAATCTTTATTATCAATTTTTGCTCATATTCCTGGATTGAAGGTAATTGCTCCCACAACACCTCATGATGTCAAAGGAACTCTTATAACTGCAATAGAGGATAGAAATCCAGTAATTTTTATTGAACATAGAATGCTTTATAAAAATAAAGGCCTAGTACCAGAGGGTTATTATAAAATAGAATTTGGTAAATCGAGAATTTTATCTAAAGGAAATGACATAACTTTAGTTGGAATGAGTTTTACAGTTATAGATTGTATTAATGCAAAAAAACTTCTGCTAGGAAAGTCAATAAACGCAGAAGTAATTGATTTAATTTCTATTCAACCTTTAGATATAAGTAAAATTATAAATTCAGTGAAAAAAACAAAAAAATTGATAATTGTTGAAAATGATTGGATCAATTGTGGAATTTCAGCTGAAATAATATCTCGCTTAGTTGAAACATGTAGAGTGAAATTCGAAATAAAAAGAATAGGTTATTTATTTTCTCCCTGCCCAACTACCTCCCCACTGGAGGAAAGTTTCTATCCTAGTCCTGAAAACATAGCAAAACTTTCCTACGAGATGGTAACAAAAAGAAAAAACTGGATACCAAAAAAAATTAAAACCAAAGAAATTGAGGAATTTAAAGGGCCATTTTAATGAAAAAAAGTTCTTTATATATATCTATAAAAAATGAATGGCAAAAGTTTCATTCAAAAAAAAATAACAAAAAAATTAAATTACACGAACCAACCTTTGGAGTTGAGGAAATATTCAATTTTACGAAACAACTTATTACTACGAATGTAACCATGGGTAAACAAGTTGAATCTTTTGAAAAAAAAATTTGTGATAAGTTTGGCTTTAAATATGCTGTATCAAGTAATTCTGGTTCATCAGCAAACCTCCTTATGGTATCTGCATTAATGAGTAATCTATATTCTAAAAGACTAAAAAAAAATGACGAAATAATAGTTTCAGCATTAGCGTGGTCAACATCTATATTTCCACTAACCCAATATGGTCTTAAACCAGTGTTTGTTGATTGTGATCTAAAAACAATGAACATAGATATAAATCAAGTCAAAAAAGCAATTTCAAAAAAAACGAAAGGCATATTAACAATTCCAATTTATGGTAACCCCTGTGAAATGGACGAACTAACAAAAATATGTAGGAAAAATAATCTTGTACTTCTTGAAGATACGTGTGAATCAATGGGAGCTAAATATAATGATAAGTTTTTAGGAGGGTTTGGTTTAGCTTCAAGCTTCAGCTTTTATTTTTCACATCATATTACCTGTCTAGAGGGTGGAGTAACTGTAACTAACGACAATGAATTAGCTGAAATAATGAAAATTATTAGATCTCACGGTTGGATAAGAAATGTAAAAGAAAAAAAAAAATGGATTAAAAATTATCCTAAAATTGATCCTAATTTTTTATTTGTAAATGAAGGCTATAACCTAAGACTCACAGAACCCCAAGCAAGAATGGGGATGACTCAAATTAAAAAACTGGACAGTTTTATAAAAAAAAGAAGAAAGAATGCAGATTATTTAATGAGTTTCATGAAAGAATTTAATGATTTCTTCATATATCAATATGAAAAAAAAGAGTCTTTCCATACTTGGTTTGGATTCACAATAATAATAAAGGACCTTAAAATTATTGATAGAAGCAAATTATGTAATTTTCTTAAAAAGAATGGAATTGAAACAAGGGTAATTGTATCAGGTAATTTTACTTCTCAACCGGTTGTTAAAACATTTAAACATCGCATCGTAGGAAATCTAAAAAATGCTAACAAAGTAATGACAAATGGATTTTCTATTGGCATCCATCAAAACCTTAATAACAATCAAATAAAATATATTTTTGATGTATTTAAAAAATATTTAAAAAAAGAAAATTTATGGTGAAAAAAAAAGTATTTATCACAGGTATTACTGGTATGGTTGGCTCTCATTTACTTGACCATCTCATAAGTAATACTAACTGGGAAATCCACGGACTAGTAAGATGGAGAAGTTCACTTGAAAACATTGAAGAACATATAGAAAATATTAATAAGAAAAAAAGAATATATTTACACTATGGTGACCTCAGAGACTATCAATCATTAGTTCCAGCAATAAAAAAAACTAAACCTGATTACTTATTTCATTTAGCTGCACAGAGTTATCCACTCACTAGTTTCACTAGTCCTACAGATACCTATGAAACTAACATTTTAGGAACACATAATATTTTAAATGTTATTAAGGAACATAGTTCTTCTACTATTTGTCATATATGTTCATCCTCTGAAATCTTTGGAAAAGTTAGTAAAGAAAATTTACCAATAAAAGAAGAATGTAGCTTTCATCCAGCATCTCCTTATGCAATCTCAAAAATTGGAACTGACTTAATATCAAGGTTTTATTTTCAAGCTTACAAAATTAAGACTTTAACAACAAGAATGTTTACACATACAGGTCCTAGAAGAGGTGATGTATTTGCTGAATCATCATTTGCCAAACAAATAGCTATGGCAGAAAATGGGTTAACAGAAAATAAAATATACGTTGGAAATTTGAATTCATTGAGAACAATATCAGAT
>MDTE01079680.1_pt1 | contig 14568 bp, 10 predicted proteins | sample 811231 | NCBI WGS metagenome assembly MDTE01 (sample SAMN05326651, study PRJNA326480) | marine metagenome | isolation source: seawater | place: Indian Ocean: Red Sea | collected 2010 | reverse complement strand
TTATATGAAGGCCTGGAAAAAGCTTAAATGATTTAATACATCTATTTTTTTAATGATTTTTTTTTTCTTGTGAAAAGTAATTTTATTTTTAGAATTCTAAAACTTATTAAAATGAATAAAATATTATTAGGAATTATTGCTGTCGTTATGGTCTCTTGTAGCTCTGCTCCGTTTCAGGCAAATGTAGACAATGAATTATTGGTAGGGAAATGGACGGTTTCAAATGTTGATGATGCCGCTGCTATGGTGAATAAGGAAGAATTTTTACTTTCAGCAATGCATGAGAAATATAAAGAAGGATATGTCTTTAATTTTGAAAAAGGACCCAAATTTACTCTCTCGTCTGCTGATGGAAAAGAAGTTTTAACAGGTAACTACGGAATCGGTCTTGAAGATAAATCAATTACACTTCAATTAATTCCTGATTCAACAGAATTAAGTTATGATCTTTCTTCTGTTGAAGGAGGATATACTTTAACGGCCACAACATCGGGAGATCTGGTTAACTTGACGATAAAAAAATAACGTAAAATACGGGAATAAAATCAGGTTTTATCCAAAAAGGCAAAATCAAAACATTTGATTTTGCCTTTTTCTTTTAAAAAATATTTCTATCCCTTTATATCTAAGTGAAAGGAGTTTTGGAGATTAAGTTTAAAACGGTTGAATCTTTAAAAAACCAAAACTACTGTTGTCAACAGCAACAATAGCCCCGCCATCGGGCGTCAAGTCAATATCTTCTCCCGCCCAGTTGACTTTACTATCTCCTCCATATGTTTTTTCCCAATCAACACTACCTGTGTTGTTAAATTTAATTATGTAAACGTGCCATATGTTTGAATTGTCACCTGAATTGCCGCATCTTTTTTTATAATTATTGTATTCGTCTCCAGTTCCTGCAACAACAACGCATCCTCCATCAGCGGAACTTCTAACTCCCCAAGCTTCATCGTGAATATATTTCGGATCAAAACCTCTTGGGTTTCCAATTTTGGTTTCCCAAATTTGATTGCCGTCATTGTCAATTTTCATGGTATATGTGTCCCAGTTTTCAGTTCCGGATAAAGTATGACCGGTAAGAAATATTTCTCCTTCATCGTTTATATCCATACCAAAACAATGGTCAGGCTGTGAGCCTCCGTAAGTTTTATTCCAAATCACATTTCCAGAGGTATCAGTTTTAATAACTCCATAGTCATTACTGTCCTCAGTTAAACCTGCAATAATTAGTTCATTATTAAAGTATTTAATTCGATAAGCATGCGACAAATAAGCGTTAAAATTTATGCCGTTTACTTTATTGCCCTCTTCGTTCAAAAAAGTAATGTATCCCTGTCCTTCGGTGTAAAATGTATTTAAACGATCTGCAGCATTAACATAACCTACAGCTACATAACCATTTTCAATTTTAGCGATATGTTCAAATGCATCTGTTCCTCCGTTATCGATAGTTGTTTTGAAAATCACCTCTCCATTTTCCTTGTTCAAATTAATTACAGTACTATTTTCATTTAGTGAGCCACAAATTATATAGCCATCATTGGTTTCAATGGCTGAATTTCCTAAATTGTGATTTCCGACGTAAAATTCCTTTTTCCATATCAACTCACCATTAGAATTTGTTTTAATAACAAGTAGGTGAGAGGATGATGTGATAAACCCAGTTTCACCAATTTGAAGAAACCCTCCATCCGAACAGGTCATTATGAAATGACCATGAGATTCTTCTTTTGAACCGTCATGAGATTTAATCCATTCTTTCTCGGGAGCGTTTTCATAGATGTTTTGATTACAATCTTTATTAACTTTTCGACAGCTTAATAAGGAAAAAGAAATTAAGAGAAAAACAAACCCATTAAATTTCATTGGAAATCAGATTAAACATTTTCCAGACACCATTTTCTCGCGTTTTCGAAGGCTTCTAACCAAGGAGTTACTTCATCTTGTCTATCTGATGGATAGTTCGCCCAGTTCCAAGGGAAAATCGAACGTTCACAATGTGGCATCATTACAAGATGGCGCCCATTTTGTGAGGTTAAAATTGCTGTATTATAATCCGAACCATTTGGATTGGCAGGATAACTTTGGTACCCATATTTACCTACGATGTTATATTCCTGTTCATTATAGGGTAAGTGAAATTTACCCTCACCATGTGCGGCCCATATTCCTAGAGTGTTTCCAGCTAAGGAGCCTAACATCACTGAATTATTTTCTTGAATAGATACAGAAGTGAAATTACATTCAAACTTGTGTGAATCGTTATGGAGCATTTTGGGTTTATCTTCATGCTCTGGATTGATTAAACCAAGTTCAACAAACAATTGACATCCATTACAAACTCCTAAACTTAAGGTGTCTTCTCTTGCAAAGAAATCATTCAATGCTTTATTTGCTTTTTCATTATACAGGAAAGCGCCTGCCCAACCTTTTGCAGAACCTAAAACATCAGAGTTTGAAAATCCGCCAACTGCTGCAATCATTTGAACTTTTGTTAAATCTTCACGTCCAGAAATAAGGTCCGTCATATGAACGTCTTTAACATCAAACCCTGCCAGGTATAATGCATTTGCCATTTCTCGTTCTGAATTGGAACCTTTTTCTCTGAGAACAGCAGCAATAGGTCTTTTGCCTGAATAGTTTGGTTTTAAACCAGAAAAGTCTTGGCTGAATTTGAAATTTAATGGTTGATTTTTGTAGTTGTCAAACCTTAAAGTTGCCTGAGCCTCTCCTGATTGTTTCTTGTCCAGCAGGTAGGATGTTTCAAACCAAATATCTCTTAATTGAGCAATATGAAAATCATTGGTCCAACTACCATTTTTAACTTTTACAAAATCACCTTCAACGGCATGTCCAATTATATGATAAGGGATTTTGGCATTTTTCAATACTTCCTCTACAACGTTGGGGTTGAAAGATTGGAATACCAAACCTGCATTCTCAGCAAACAAAACTTTAATAGAGTCGGTTTCATCCAAAGAAGTTATATCTATTTCAACACCCAACTTTTTTTCCGCAAAACACATTTCCAATAATGCTGTAATTAAACCTCCTGCAGATACATCATGGCCAGCACTGATTAAGTCTTTTTTTATTAAGTCTTGAACTACATTAAAACCTCTCGCAAATAAACCATCGTCCACAATAGAAGGGGCGTCATTTCCAAGTTTATTCAATATCTGTGAAAATGAAGATCCTCCTAATTTGAAGTTATCGCCAGATAAGTTTATGTAAAATATTTTGTTTGATTCTTGCTTTTTAAGTACAGGTTCCACTACTTTTTTTATGTCATCGCAATGAGCGGCAGCAGATATTACAACAGTACCAGGAGATATTACCTCCATATCCTTATACTTCTGCTTCATACTTAAAGAATCTTTACCTGTTGGAACATTAATTCCTAAATTGATAGCAAAGTCTGATACTGCTTGAACGGCTTCATATAAACGAGCATCTTCACCTTCGTTTTTACAAGGCCACATCCAGTTGGCAGAAAGCGATACAGATTTTATTTTGTCTTTAAGCGGTGCCCAGACAATGTTGGTTAATGCTTCTGCAATTGCATTTTTTGAACCGGCTACAGGGTCAATAATTCCTGCAACAGGGGAGTGGCCAATTGAATTTGCAATACCTTCTTTACCGTTATAATCCAGAGCCATAACACCAACATCGTTCAATGGAAGTTGTAGAGGTCCTGCGCATTGTTGTTTCGCTACCTTTCCGGTTACGCATCGGTCTACTTTGTTGGTTAGCCAGTCTTTACATGCTACTGCTTCAAGTTTTAGTACAGCACCTGTGTATTCCAGTACTTTATCAATATTGTATTCTGGTTCTTGATATTTTCGTTCAACTGTCTTATCAGTCATAACCGTTTTTGGTGAGGAACCAAACATATCGTTTAATTCCAGGTCCATTGGTTTTTCTCCTGTTGATGAAGATTCGAATGTGAATTTTCCGTCGCCAGTTACCTCACCAACTGTATACATCGGAGACCTCTCTCTTTCAGCTACTTCCTTTAATTCCGATAGATGTTCTTGTTTAATGACCAGCCCCATTCTTTCCTGAGACTCGTTACCAATAATTTCTTTGGCAGATAAAGTTGGGTCTCCAACAGGAAGAGCGTCCAGTTCAATTCTTCCTCCTTTATTTTCGACTTCAACCAACTCCGATAAGCAATTTAAATGTCCACCCGCTCCATGGTCATGAATAGAAATGATTGGGTTTTTACCTGATTCAATCATCCCTCGAATAGCATTCATTGCTCTCTTTTGCATTTCTGGATTGCTTCTTTGAATCGCGTTGAGTTCAATACCACTTGAAAATTCTCCAGTATCTGCTGATGATACCGCGGCACCTCCCATACCAATTCTATAGTTTTCTCCCCCTAATAAAACAACTTTATCGGTTGCGTCAGGAACTTCCTTTATGGCTTCTTCCTTCTTACCAAAACCAATTCCACCTGCTTGCATTATTACTTTGTCAAAACCGAGTTTTCGGGCATCCTCTTCGTGTTCAAAAGTAAGTACTGAACCTGTGATTAAGGGCTGACCAAATTTATTTCCAAAATCTGAAGCTCCATTGGATGCCTTAATTAAAATATCCATAGGAGTTTGGTACAGCCACTCTCTTTCCTGCATACCCTTTTCCCAGGGACGGTTTTCGTTTAACCGGGAATAGGATGTCATATAAACAGCAGTTCCTGCAAGAGGCAACGATCCTTTTCCTCCAGCTAATCTATCTCTGATTTCACCACCTGAACCTGTTGCAGCTCCGTTGAAAGGCTCAACTGTAGTGGGGAAATTATGTGTTTCTGCCTTTAAGGAGATAACGGAGTTTATTTCGCTTTTTTCAAAAAAATCGGGCTTATTTGGTGTTTTAGGAGCAAACTGTTCAATTTTTGGACCTTCAGTAAACGCAACATTATCGCTGTAGGCAGAAACTATTGTATTAGGGTTTTCCTGTGATGTTTTTTTGATGAGTTTAAATAGTGACGTAGGTTTTTCCTCGCCATCAATTACAAAAGTTCCGTTGAATATTTTGTGACGACAATGCTCAGAGTTTACCTGTGAAAAACCAAATACTTCTGAATCCGTTAATTTTCTTCCTAATTTTTCAGATAAGTTATTTAAATATTCGATTTCATCATCACTTAATGCCAACCCTTCCTTTTGGTTGTAAGCAGATATATCTTGGATTTCCAACACCTTTTCGGGCTCAATTTCGATAGTAAAGATGTCTTGTGACAGCACATCAAACTTACTTTGAAGCATTGGGTCAAAATTTGCATTTTCATTATTTGAACTTTCAAATTCCTCAATACGCACAATTCCTCCAATACCCATGTTTTGAGTGATTTCAACAGCATTAGTACTCCATGGAGTAATCATAGATGCTCGAGGTCCTGTATAAGAGCCCTCAATGTTTTTACTTTCAATGAGTTGAGTACCACCAAAAAGCCAGTTAAGTTTAGATATAGAGTCGTTAGAAATGGTTTTTTCTGTTTGAACCGCGAACACCTTTTGAGAAGGATTTCCAAAGAATGTAATCATTGCATCGAAATTTAGAGTGTAAAAATAACATTTAATTAACTCAAAATAATAGATATAGGAAGTAAATATAGAACAGTTATAAACAGGTAATCAATATTTATAAATACTATTCTTAGGTTGTAGCTTACAAACTGAATTTAATGCCTTTTAATAGAAAGAGTTCTGTTTTCCATTTTCCCAAAAGACTTAACTGTGGTAATTAATTTTCCATTTATTTCAAGTAAAATAGGTCGATTAAGATGTTTCATAGCAAAGCCTGAAAGAATTCTTTTTGATTCAGGTAAAAACTGGATTTTTGTAGTTGAATCAGTTTGTGTTACAGATTGAACCAAGGAACCGATTTCAATGGATTTATATTCGTCTTTCACAAAAAGCAAAGATTCTATATCTCTTGATTCCCAAACAAAAACGTTATTTTTTTGAAGAAGTAATTTGTCGTAATTATCGCGTATGAATTTTTTTACTTCGTTAACCTTACTGGACTCAATAAATAGTGCCAATGTATTATTCCTGTTGTATAAATCGAGCTCTTTTAGTTTCTTTTTCAAGGCAGTTTTTTCTTCTTTGGATACTGTAAGCTCAACCATTCTGTCGAAGGACAGTAAAGCACTCTCTGCGGGAGTTAAAGTTAATTGGCCATTAAATGTTTTATTTGTGGAATTCGAACTTTGATTTGAACAGGAAAGAAGGATAAATAAATAAAATGGGGCCAGGAAAATTTTTAGTTTTTTCATTACTGCAAATTTAAGTAACCGATATCAAATAATAACTGTTAACAAGCAATTAATAGTTAGCGTTAAAAATAAAGGTATAATGAATTAACTTAGATTTTAATAAATAAGGAAGTAGTGGCTAAATACATCATTCGATTCTGGATTTTCTTTTTTTCATGTCTTTTATTTGCCTGGACTTTTTTTTATGGAATCGCCAACTGGAATTTGTTGGGAGAACTACCGAGTACCCAGCAATTGGAAAACCCTAAGTTTTATCAGGCATCTGAAATATACTCATCCGATGGGGCGTTGATTGGCACTTATTACACAGAAAACAGAATTAATGTTGAATATAAAGAAATCCCTGTTAATCTTGTAAAGGCACTCATTGCAACGGAGGATAAAAGATATCACAACCATTCAGGGATAGACTTTAGAGGTTTAGGGCGTGCAGTTGCTGGTATTTTCACAGGAGGAAAAGGAGGGGCCAGTACCATAACTCAACAACTTGCTAAAATGCTCTTCACCGAAAGAAGAAGTGGTAATAAACTGAAAGCAATCAAACAAAAGTTAAAGGAATGGGTTATGGCGGTTCGTTTGGAACGGCTATATACCAAGGAAGAAATAATAACTATGTATTTTAATCAATATGATTTCTTCTATTCGGCAGTAGGTGTTTACAATGCCTCTCGAGTTTATTTTGGTAAAAATTTAAATGATTTAACCATTGAGGAGTGTGCAACATTAGTGGCTATGTTCAAAAGCCCTGTTGGTTATAATCCAATAAAAAACCCAAAGCGTTCAACGGGAAGAAGAAACACCGTTATGGCGTTGATGAGAAATGCGGGTTATATAACTACTACGGAATATGACTCTTTGAAGGCAGTTCCTTTAAAGGTGGTGAAAAGAGACATTAGCGAAGGAAATGAATATGCTGCATATTTCCGTGAACACATCAGGGGGTTTATGAAAAAATGGGCAAAAGAGAACAACTATAATTTATACACTGATGGATTGAAAATTTACACATCCATTGACTCTAAAATGCAAAGAGAGGCAGAAAAAGCGATGACTCGTCATTTACAAAAAGAATTACAGCCAGCATTCGAAAAAGAATGGCGAAGACGCAAAAACGGTCCCTTTGATTTTCAAACGGATTCTAAAGAGGAAGAAGCGAAATCTTTAAAAAGAATTCTTTACAATGGAATGAGAAGAAGTGAGAGATATCAAACGGTGTATTATCGAAAAAAATATCTTTTAAATGCATATGAAGATTACAAAAAGATAAAGAAGCCTTATGATATGCAACTGGATTCATTGGAAAAATATAAAGGAGCATTACATGAAAAAGAATTTGATTTGAAGTTGCTCAAAAGAAAAGATACTCTTAAGTATTTTGAAGAGATTTTAATTGACAAATACCAGGAAGAGTTCGATGACTTGTTATCGGAGTATGAACATTATCAAGATGAAGTGAGTGATTTAAAGGAAGATTTAGAAGAAGCGTATGGAGAATACCAAGAGCTTTTAAAACCCTTTGATGACTCTATGAAAGTGGTTTTTAATAAAAAGGTTAAAATGAAGGTCTTTTCATGGGAAAAAGGAAGAACCGTTACGAAAACTATGACACCTCTTGATTCTATTTTTTACCATAAGAAGTTTCTAAGAGGTGGACTTTTGAGCGTAGATGCAACGACGGGCTATGTAAAAGCGTGGGTAGGCGGTATCAATCATAAACATTTTAAATACGATCATATTAAAGCCAAAAGGCAGGTAGGTTCAACTTTCAAACCTTTTATATACGCTGCAGCCATTGAGCACGGTATGGATCCATCCTCGGTAATTATGAATAAAGAAATAACTTTCTATAAAGGAGAATATGGGATTCCGGAAACCTGGACGCCTATAAATTCAGGGGCAAAAAATTTGGAGTATGAGTTAATAACGTTGAAAACAGGTTTAGCAAAATCTATAAATTGGGTTGCTGCTGGCTTAACAAAAAAAATGGGTGTTTATACGGCAATTGAGTTTGCTCGAAGATTTGGAATAGAGGGTAGGCTGGAGCCTGTTCCATCTATTTGTTTGGGTACAGCAGATGTTTCATTATGGGAAATGGTTAGCGCTTACACTGCATTTCCTAATAAAGGGGAAAGATTTGAACCTATTACACTATTGAGAATTGAAGACAAAAATGGAAAAGTTCTTTACGAATCTCAACCAAAAAAATACAAAGTATTGAGTGAGTCAACTGCAAGCCAAATGATGGATATCATGGAAGGGAATACTACACGATTTGATGATAACGGAAAAACCATTCAAGGAACTGGATATCGATTACGAACTGGAAAACCTTATGGAGGGTATCCTGCGAAAGTTAAAATATCCGGTAAAACAGGAACAACTCAAAGTTCTTCAGATGGTTGGTATATGGGAATAGCTAACAATATAGTTACGGGTGTTTGGGTAGGATGTGAAGACAGAAGTGCTCACTTTCGAAATGGAGCATTAGGACAAGGCGCTAATATGGCACTTCCAATCTGGGGTTATTATATGCAAAAGTTCGTAGAGTAGAGATGAACCTTAAACTTTCTGAATTAGGGTGTTAACTTTTTAATAGTTTCGACGGGATTAAAATCAGCTTTAACCGTAAAGCTCATTTCTTTCTTTTCGATAGGGTGTATAAATGATATTGTTTCCGCATGTAGATGCAATCGACTGTCTTTTTTACCGTAAAGAATATCTCCTACTATAGGTGTGTTTAGCCCTTTTGAATGAGATGCGTGCATTCTCAACTGATGAGTTCTTCCTGTAACAGGGAAGAAGTGAACAAGTGTTTTACCATTTTTAACCTCAATAACATCATATTGGGTAATGGCGTGTTTACCGTGTTCATAACAAACCATTTGAGATGGACGATTTTCATAATCCACCCTTAGAGGAAGGTTGATTTCTCCTTCTTGTGTTTTTATTTCTCCATCCAGTAAAGCGACATATTTCTTTTTAACAACTCGATTTAAAAACTGTTTTTGAAGATTTTTATGAGCCCTCTTTGTTTTTGCAAAAATCATAACGCCGGATGTTGCCATATCCAGTCGATGTAATAAGCGAGGAATAAATTCATTTTTAAATTGTTCGGTTAATCTTACCAAAACAGAGTCGATTAATTCTTTACCAGGAACTGATAATAAACCAGAAGGTTTGCTGACAATAAGAATGGATTCATCTTGAAAAACGACTTTAACATCTCCCAAAGGTTTGCTTTCACACAATAATGGATTCGAGTCTACATTTAAACCTTTGAGCATGTGGCCGAGAATTGGTTCACACTTTCCTTTACAAGCAGGATAAAAATGTTCATGTTTCCTTATTATCGAATTGGGTGATTTGCCCCACCAGAATTCAGCCATTGAAATTGGCTTAAAATTATGCTCATAAGCAAATTGCAAAAGTTTTGGGGCACAACAATCACCAGCACCTGAGGGTGGAGTTTTATTTGCAGTTTTTTCAAAAATATTCCATAAAGATTTCCAGTTTTTATCGTAGTTTAAAAACTTATATTCACTAAATATCTTTTTTTGTAAAGCATTTGACTTTGCTTTTCGTTTTATTTTTAATTCTTCAATTTCAATGGAATATCGATTTGCTTGCTCATTAAGAAATTCCAGTCTCGATCTCCAATATCGCTTTAATCGTTTTAACCTTAACTGCTCTCGAAGACTTTCCTCATTCAATTTTATCAGTTCACTGGAGGTTATATTTCCTGATTTTATTTCACGCCTAATCTTTTTCTGTTTTTTAATAACTTCTTTTTCCTCTGAAATTATCTTTTGAGCGTATTCGGTTTCTGTTTTGATGAGTTTCCTCCATTCGGCAAAATCAGTCGAAGTCTCCAGTTTATTTACACAATCGTTTATACTGTTTAGTTCAACTTTTCCCTGCAAAAAATAACTATCCTCAGTAAGCCGATCAAATATTGGAGGAACAAAAGGTTCAATTAAAACTTCTTCACCTAATTTCCCTGAAAAGGCAGATAAATAACCAAGATCCCCATTTGTTGACTGGACAACTAAAACACCAAACATTTTTCCAACGGGAGGGAGGCTGGGTTGATTTGAATCAAAGTTATGATTCCAATCTCTCGATTGAATACATTTTTTTAATTCGTTAACTGCGACTAAAGCAATTTCAGAAGGTTCGTATAAAAAGGGAAAGGTGAATTTTTCGGGTAGTTTAATACCGCTAACATCCTCATTGAACTTTTGAAAACAATTACTTGGATTGAAAGTAGGCATTGTACCAACAGATAGTTTTGAAAATTATTTAGAGCATAAGTTCATTAAACGAACTGCTAAAATACTTGGTTAATGAACGTTAATATTTATTCATTTGAATTTGGAAACTGTTTAAGATCGTGACCCATTTTTCTTTTTTTCGTTTCCAGATAAAATTCATTGTGCTCATTGGACTCAATTTCGATAGGAACATTTTCAATCACTTCGAGACCATATCCAACAAGACCAGCTCTCTTTTTGGGGTTGTTGGTCAAAAGACGCATTTTTTTAATCCCAAGATCTCTAAGGATTTGAGCTCCTACACCGTAGTCTCTTTCGTCCATTTGGAAACCCAGTTCAAGATTGGCCTCAACAGTATCTTTTCCTTCTTCCTGTAATTTATATGCTTTGAGTTTGTTGAGTAAGCCGATTCCACGACCCTCTTGATTCATATAGAGAACAACACCTTGTCCTTCTTTTTCAACCAGTTCCATGGCTTTTTTTAATTGAGGACCACAGTCGCATCGACAAGACCCGAAAATATCTCCTGTTACGCAAGAGGAATGCACTCGCACTAAAACAGGGTCGTTTTCACTCCATTCCCCTTTGATTAAAGCTAAGTGTTCGCGTCCGTCGCTTTTTTGTGAATAAGCCACCAAGTCAAAATCACCCATTTTAGTGGGCATTTTAACGTGCATATGTCTTTCAATTGATGATTCGTGTTTTAATCGATAGGATATTAAATCCTCAATTGAAACAATTTTTAAGTCGAATTTCCTGGCGATTTTTACCAAATCGGGTAACCGTGCCATAGTTCCGTCTTCGTTCATTATTTCAACGATTACTCCAGCAGGTTCAAAACCTGCTAGACGAGCGAAATCTATAGCCGCTTCAGTATGACCTGCTCGTCTTAAAACTCCTGATTTTTTTGCCTTTAAAGGGAATATATGACCCGGTTTACCTAATTCCTCAGGTCGTGTAGCAGGATCGATTAATGCTTTAATTGTTTTGGCCCGATCCTGAGCAGAAATTCCCGTTGTACAGCCGTGTCCTATTAAGTCAACAGATACAGTGAAAGGTGTCTCATAGGCAGCATTATTGGACTCAACCATTAAGTTAAGTCCTAACTCTTCGCATCTCTCCTCAACGAGAGGAGCACAAATCAAACCTCTACCGTGAGTAGCCATGAAATTGATGATTTCAGGGGTAATTGATTTTGCTGCACAAACAAAGTCTCCCTCGTTTTCACGATTTTCGTCATCTACAACAATTATCACCTTACCTGCTTTGATGTCATCAATAGCTTCCTCAATAGTATTCAGTTTATAAGACATAAATGGTCATTTTGCCACAAAGATATGATTTTTAGAGGAGTGCGTCCAGAAACAACTGTAGGTATTTTTAATTATCAAAAGTCTTTTTTTACTCTTCCGACATTAAATTCAATAGCTTTTTTTGATATCCTTCGGATAAGAATTCAAAACCTTCTTTTATTCTTTCCTTTTGAATTATTGATAACTTCAGGTTACGCTTTGAAATACAATTTAAATTACCAAGGTAAACCCATGATTCTAGTTTTTTATTTTCACCAGAGCACTGAATGTTTAATTTACGTCTTGAATAGAGTTCAGGATAACCTTCGTAAGCATCGAGAAGAGCCAGGTCAATTTTAGGTATTTCAACTAAAATACCTTCTACATGAGTTTCATTATTTAATGTAACATTTGCATAACCATAATTACGGTTAAATGAATCCATTACATTAACCTGAAAGTCATATCCAAAAAGTTTTCCAGATTGTGGATTTTCGTATCGAACGCCTAGACTTTTCATGAAATGGAGATCCATCAATGAACCGTAGGCGAAATAATATTCCATAATTAATAGAGGAGGGGTAAATAAAAAGCCCCGCAATGCGAGGCTTTTTAATTTTTTTACTACTAATTCTTAGTTGATAGAATCGTTTAACGCTTTTCCAGCTTTAAACTTAACTACATTCTTAGCAGCGATAGTAATTTTTTGTCCAGTTGAAGGGTTTCTTCCTTCTCTTGAAGGTCTGTTAGCTTTTGTGAAAGATCCGAATCCTGGAAGAGCAACTCTTCCTTCTCCTTTAACACCTTCAGAGATAGCTCCAACAACTGCGTCAAAAGCCTCACCAGCTTGTTTTTTAGTTAAACCTTCAACATTTGCAACGATTGCGTCTACAATTTCTGATTTTCCCATTGTAATAGTTTTTAAAAGATTAATACTTATTTATATTTCGAAAATAGGGTAAAAAGCTCAGCTATACATGACTTTTTTAAAAAAAGTAATTAACAATTGACTTTTTATTAAAATGCTTTGAAGCCCTATGTCCGTTGACTCTACTTAATTTTATTTCAATTTTAGATGTCTAGTTGAAAAAAATCAGATATGTGTTTTAGTGTAAAGTGTTGATTATCAAGTCTTAGTGTTTTTATTGATGAATAAACGCATTAAACTGATGTTTCTCATGTTTATTATTTCGATTTGCATTTAATTTTACTTTCGAAAATAAAAAAAGGGAGTAATGAACTCCCTAATATTGTTAATAACTCCGTGAAACCTTAGAGTTTATTGATTAATTATCTTCTCAAATATTACTTTTTTGTCCAGATTGTTAAATCATCAGCAGATTTGAAAGCATAATTTACACCTTTTTCAGTGAATGAATCTTTACGTTTAGGAAAATAACTTATACAAGATGGAACTGAAATACCTCCCCATTTTCCTGATTTCATAGATTTCCCGTTTGGAGTGAGAGCGACAACATGAACGTAAGATGCGTCTTCATTAAAAATCAATACAGGTTTCCCAAAATTATTTAGTTTTTCCAAAGCAGTGGTTATATTTTTTTCATCAAAGTCACCCAGGTTTTCCCATGATTCAAGCTCTTTCAATTTTGTAGGTATTTTATCATAGTCAACATAATTACCGCCTTCTTTTAAGTCGTCTATAGCATAATATTCACAAACAGCTTTTGCAAGAAATTCTTTGCACTTACCATTACCGGGGGTACTTTCTTTACAAGCATTAAACGCAGCAAGATTCTCTTCAAAAGCATTTAGGTTACCTGTTTTGGATACTTCTTTACTTTCACAAGATTCTTCTTTTTTACTTTTACAAGAAGCTTCTTTCTTTTTACAACATTCATCATTTGATTCTCCACATGAAGCTAATATTAGTATAACAGCCAGTGAGGTAATTATTTTTTTCATTGCTTTTAATTTTTATTTTATATAAAGCTAAAGGATTTCTTTTAAAATATAGAATTACAATTATTATTTGATATCTCGAAGAAATTATTCGTTACCTCCTAATAGGGATAATGGTTTCGAGTTTTCTGTTTTCAGCGTCTTTAGGTTTCCATTTGACCGCTTTTACATCTGATTTGTTTCTTACATCAATATCCTTTTTGTAGGTCCATAATTTTTTATGATATACAAGTCCATCGTAAGTAAAATCAGGAGCATAAAATCTTTTAATGCTTGCAAGTGCCGGGTTTGAAGGCGCGAGATGATCAAACACAATCATATTTAGGCTGGGATTAAAGTTGCAATGCATGGTTATATTACCGTTGTATTCAAAAATAATTCTGGATTTGTTTTGAAACCTGGGTTCTGCTTTGGTTCCATGCGTGACATCGTAGCGAATAATTTTATGACCAAATAAAGGCTCACCTTTTTTAGTAAACTTTAAAGTTTCAATTATTTTTTTTGTTGAGCTATAGGAATAACCGTCCCAACCTAAAAGTAAGTACGTTTTGTCCTTTTTTTTGGGAGAAGGCACGATAGTGTAATAAACACACCCAAACCAATTATTACTACTTAATTTAGCCATTTCATCATTACCAATTGAAGAAGATTTATTGGTCAATTCAAAAACATAGTTTTCAATTTTAGGCTTACCAAAAGGGCCTTTTTTTACCTTTTTTTGATATTGGGTAAATCCATAATAATCGTATTCATCCCTTCCTAAAAGAAGCGTCCAGGTGTAAATTCTGAAATTATAATTCGG
>MDTE01204901.1_pt1 | contig 14569 bp, 10 predicted proteins | sample 811231 | NCBI WGS metagenome assembly MDTE01 (sample SAMN05326651, study PRJNA326480) | marine metagenome | isolation source: seawater | place: Indian Ocean: Red Sea | collected 2010 | reverse complement strand
ACAAAATCTGCTGAAGAATATCTACTGGAATTACTACAAAAGCAAGACCCTGATACTGTAGGAGTTAAGGTTTTTGTTAGCGAACCAGGCACTCCACGTGCTGAAACTTGTATAGCTTATTGCAAAAAAGAAGATAATCTCAGTGATTTTACATACAGAGAGGATTTAAAGTTTGATCTCTATTTAGAAAATAACTCTCTATCTTATATTGAAGGAGCAGTGGTAGATTATTCCCCAGATAAATTTGGTGGAACACTTACTATCAAGGCTCCGAACGCTAAGATTCCTAGTATCTCTGATGATGCTTCATTAGAGGAGAAAGTAAACTACATTTTATATAGTGAAATAAATCCTAGTTTAGCTTCACATGGTGGTGAAGTTTCTTTAATGGAAATAATAAATGAAGATACCGCTATATTACAGTTTGGAGGGGGATGTCAGGGCTGTGGTATGGTTGATCTTACTCTAAAAGATGGGGTTGAAAAAACACTCCTTGAAAACATTCCAGAACTTAAGAAAGTTACAGATATGACTGATCATAGCTACAGAGAGAATGCTTATTATAAATAGCTCATATCACCTTTTTTTTTCTTTAATCAAGTTTTTATATATTCTATTTTCTTCTCCTTTATTTAATTCTTTAACTGCTAAGGGAAATTACTAATTTTGACTAAACTAAATGCTGATAAGTGCTTTATTTTTACTGATACAGAAACCACTGGTTTAGATATTAATTTTTCTCAAATAGTCCAAGTAGGCTCTCTAGTGACAAATGAAGATCTTCAAGTAGAGGAAGAGCATAATCTATTTTCAAAGTTACTACCCTGGATTGTTCCTAGTCCAGAAGCTTTCTTGGTGCATAGGAAGACTGAGTGCTTAAATGAACAAAGTCCTTCTCACTATGAAATGATGAGATCCCTAAGAGAAGATTGGATGAAGTGGTCTTCAGAAAAGAACCCAGTATTTATAACATACAATGGCCATAGGTTTGATGAAGAATTATTTAGAAGACAGTTCTATTGGTGCTTGTTACCTCCCTATATAACCAATACTGGAGGAGCAACTAGACTTGATCTTATGTTCACATTTCAAATAGTGGCAAATTTCTTTCCTGATGCGCTTAAGGTCCCAAAAAATGAGGATGATGAAGTAAGCCTAAAACTTACAGATTGGGCTGATGCTAATAATATCTCCTCTCTTGATGCACATGATGCTCTTGCTGATTGTTATTTGATGGTTAATTTAGCAAGAATAATTGCCAATAATGCACAAGATGCATGGCGTAGTTCCTTAATTGGTTCTTCAAAAGATGGTAATTTGAGATTATTACAATCTGAACCATTTGCTATGATTGGAGAAGTAATTAGAAAACAAAAATTTACTTTCCCAGTTACTTTCTGTGGTCAGAACCAAAAAATGCCAAATGAAGTAGCAGTGGCTGACTTATATTTTGACCCTGATACGCTTAATGAACTTTCAGATACAGAACTCTTAGAACAAATATCAGGTGGAGGAACTGCTATTAGAAAAGTAAGAATTAATAAAAGTTTACCTGTTATAAATAGTGAAAATGTTCAAAATATACAAAATCATCTTGATATACCTTATGAACAACTTGAAGAAAGGGCTCATAAAATTAGAAATAATACAAATCTGCAGTTAAGAATTAGCGAGCTTTTGGCTAATAATCAATTTCAATATCCACCACCAAAATACCTAGAGCAAGCTGTATATCAAGGCTTTCCTTCAAATGAAGATGAATTATGGATGGAAAGATTTCATTCAACTCCCTGGGAAGAAAGATCTAAACTAATAGAAGGGTTTGAAGATCCAAGGTATAGAGAGTTAGCAGAAAGACTTATTTTTTCAAATTCTCCAAAACAATTAAATGAGGTATCACAAAAAAAATATACTTCTTTCTTAAAACAACGTCTAAATGATGACGGACCATGGCTTAATCTTAAGAAAACCTTAGAGAAAGTAACTAATTTACTTGATAAAGAAGAGGATGAGGAAAAAAAGAAAATACTAATAGAATTAGATAAAAAATTAAGACAAATGAGTCTTTAGTTATTTCCAATGACTTATTCTTATAACAGCTCCAAAGTAAGGGTGATCGATGTAATAAAACTCATTTTCTTTCATTTTTATCTTTTCTTTAATTTCATATTTATCTTTAAAAGCCCTATTTATAATCAATAAGTCTTTATCTTTTTTAGAAATAGGTGAGAATTCTTTGCTTCTAATAACCCAGCTAGAAAATGAAATCATTCCTTCACCAATTGACTTAAAGAAGTTAAAGAATCTATTTTCTGCTTTAGATAGATTCAATAACTTATTAAAATCATGTAGATATATAGTTTGAAATTCTTCATTGCTTTCATATTCTTCTGATAATCTTAAATTTAAGAAAGAATGAAAAAATCTTTCCTTATAAATTAATAATTCTCCATGTAAAGCGATTTCCTCATTATCTGATTGAATATAAACTGGACTAGCTAAAGATTCTTTAAAAACAGGCTGAAACCAACTCCCATTAAATAGAATTTCATAATCTTTATTTCTATTTAGTCTTTTACTTAATTTATTTAGATCCTTACTATCAACAAGTTCAAAAAAACCATAAGGGAGAAGTTTGTTATTTTCTTTTTCAGGCTTCTGATCATTTAAGTTCGTTTCTGGGTTTTCATTTGTTATAGGAACAATATTTTTAATAACTTGGTTATTTTCTATTAATCCCTGCTCTATAGACTCTTGATTTACTAAAAGTGATGGTGATTCAATAAGATTAATCAAATCATTAGAGTATTGGAATTTCTTTAAATCATAAAATTCTTCTTCTAGATCTTTTTGCTCCCTCACCAGATGCGTAAATAGAATTAATTCAATTCTATATATTGGATAATCTGAAGGGTTGTCTAGGATTTCATTAGCAGAAAGAATTAGTTTCTCAGGAATAGACTCTTTTCCTAAAGAAAGAGTAGAGAATAACAAAAGAATTAAAGAAAATTTTTTCATTTCAGTAATTTTTTAAGAAATAGCCCTAAGTATATTTTCTGCATTTATTTCAAAGTTCTTTTCAAGATTAATCTTTTTATTTTTAAATGAAGATAAATAATTTATCTCAATATTATCTTTTACAATAGATATTTCCTTAATACCATTTTTTAACGCTAATAAGTTTATTTCTGTAATTAAAAATAAAGATATAAGTTCTTTTGGAAATAAACCAAATCTATTTATCATTTCTACCTGTATATCTTTTAACTCAGTCAATGAGTTAATAGCAGAAATTCTACTGTACATAATTAATCTTTGATTTATATCAGGTAGATAATTTGCCGGTATATATGAAGAAGTATTTAGATTTATACTTGCTATTTTTTCTATTTCTATATTGTCAATCTTTCCTTCTTTTATTTGCTTTGTAGCTTTCTTTAAAAGTTTTAAATACAAGTCTATTCCAATAGATTCCATTACCCCGCTTTGGTTTTCACCTAAAATTTCTCCTGCTCCTCTAATTTCCATATCTTTTAGCGAAAGTAAAAATCCTGCTGATAGAGAGTCTGCGCTTTTTAGCGCCTCAAGTCTTGCCTCTGATTTTTTCCGATTTATGATTCTTGTTGATTTTAAGAAATATGCATATGCTTGTTTGTTCCCTCTGCCCACTCTGCCTCTTAACTGGTGAAGTTGAGCTAAGCCAAGTCTATCCGCTTCTTCCACTATCAGGGTATTGGCATTGCTAATATCTAAACCACTTTCTATGATTGTTGAACAGACCAATATGTCTATTGAGCCTTCTTGAAATCTAAGCATTCTTTTTTGAATCTCAGCTCCTTTAAGTCTTCCGTGAACTAATTCTATATTTAAGTTTGGAAATTGCTCTTGTAGTCTTTCTTTTCTATCCTCTATTAACCTTAGGTCATTACATAGATAATAAGTTTGTCCATTTCTTAATACTTCTCTTTGAATACTTTCCTTTATTAAATTTCTATTAAATCTATAAATAAAGGTTTTAACAGATAATCTATCTTCCGGAGCAGTTGCAATGATTGATAAATCTTTTAATTCGCTCAATGCATAATTAAGTGACCTAGGTATGGGTGTTGCAGTAAGGTATAAAATATTTAGGTTTTCTTTTAGAGTTTTAATTTTTTCTTTTTGCCTAACACCAAATCTATGTTCTTCATCTATTATTAATAACCCAAGATTTTTAAATTCTATATTCTTTTGTAGAAGCGAATGAGTTCCGATAATGATGTCTATCTTTCCTTCTTTTAAATCTTCTAAAATCTTACTTTTTTCAGATTGATTTACATCTCTACTTATCTTTTTAATATTAACCGGAGTTGAGGCAAATCTTTCTTCGAAAGATTCATAGTGTTGTTGGGCTAGAACTGTAGTTGGAACTAATAAGCAAACTTGTTGATTATTAAAAGCAGTAATAAATGAAGCTCGCATAGCAACTTCCGTTTTTCCAAAGCCTACTTCACCACATACAATTCTATCCATAGGCTTAGATGACATTAGATCTAATTCAATATTATGTATCGTTTTAATTTGATCTGGTGTTTCTGTAAATGAAAATTTATCTATAAATTTAAGATAGTCCTTTCTAGGAACTTGAAATGCTTCAATTGATTGTAAATTTCTTTTTGCTTCTATCTTTAAAAGTTCTGCAGCTGTATCGAAAGTTTTTTTTAATGCTAAATTCTTTTTCTTTAACCACTTTTGTGACCCCAATACATCTAGATTTATATCCTCAGGACCAAAGTATTTTGATACTAAGTGCATTGAATCTATAGGTACGAAAACTTTACTTTCGTCCCTATATTCTATTTCTAAACATTCAGTAGTAATCTCTCTAGAAGTGATATTTTTTAGTCCCTTATAGACTCCAATTCCATGAAATAGATGTACAACTAAATCTCCTATAATCGGAGTTTGTATTGGAAATACTTTGTTTTTTAGGTCTTCTTCTTTAAGGGCTTTATCTTTTAAAGGTGTTGGTCTAGTATTTAATGAAAATCTTTTGATTTTTTTATTCTTAATATTGGCTAAAAATTCTTTTTTTGTTAAATATAACTCTTTAGGTTTAATTAAGGGTCTAGTTACGTCGTATCTATATTCTTCGTATCTTTCTTTAATTAACTTTTCATAAGTATCTATTTCATCTAAAACTCCTTTTTCTAAGAAGATTTGATCTAATTTAAAAAGGTAGTCAAAAAGAACCGTTTTCGATTTGAAAAATAAAGGTAAGTATATCTCTACGCCCTCATGTTTCTTGCCGCTGGTAATTGCTGTAAAAATTTCACTATCATCTTCGTGTGAATCAAACTTTTGACGCCAATTCTTTTTAAAAAGCTTTATACCTTCCTTATTAACTGGATATTCATTTGCTGGAAGAGTTGAAAAAGATTTAATCCTTTCTATAGTTAATTGAGAATTTGCGTTAAAAGTTCTTAAAGATTCTATTTTTTTATCTAGAAGCTCAATTCTTACTGGAAAGTTAGATGAAGAGGGGTAAATATCTATAATGGAACCTCTTAAGGAATATTGTCCAATTTGATCTACTATTTCTGTTCTTTCATATCCTGAATTTTCTATATCTTTTATAAATGTTTCTCTATTAAAAGGCAGGCCAACTTTTAATGAATTAATTGGAAGTATATGGCCTAATCCAGAACAGGGACTCATGAATGCTTGAATAGAGCAGATTAATAAAAATTCTCTTCTTGATTGTATCTCTGAAATAGCATGAATTCTTTTATTTTTAGTATCCTTTGAAGGGGAAAAAAAATCATAAGGTAAAGTCTCAGTATGGGGCATGTAAACTAAGTGCGTATCTAGATTTTGTTCTCTGAGTTCTAAAAATAAGTTTTCTGAATCGGAGACTTTTGAAGTTAATACAATATTTCTACCTTTAGTGCCCATGAAAATAGAAAAATCTTTATTGCCTAACTTACTTGAAGTTTTTACTTTCATTTCTATCGTGCTATCTATCTTGTCTCTATGAGCTGTGTGTATAATACCGTTTTATTTTTGTCGTAACATTCATATGGATTTAACATTTTCTCAACAAGACCTAGACTTTAGAGATGAAGTACAGTCCTTTATTTTGTCAGAATACCCAAACCTAATAAAAGAAAAGCAAGATAAAAGATTGCCTTTAGCTAAGAAAGATATCATATCTTGGCAAAAAATTTTGAATTCCAAGGGTTGGTTTGCGGTTAATTGGCCCAAAGAACATGGGGTTATATACTTAACACCTACGCAAAAATATATACTACAGAATGAATTGGCAGCGGCAAATACCCCTGTTCTAATTCCATTTGGTGTAAATATGTGTGGCCCTGTAGTTTATACATTTGGAACAGATCAACAAAAGAAACAACATCTGCCAGGTATTCTTAATAGTGATATTTGGTGGTGTCAGGGATATTCAGAACCTGGATCAGGTTCTGATTTGGCCTCCTTACAAACAAAAGCTGAGGTAAAAGGTGATAAATATCTAGTAAATGGAACTAAAACTTGGACCACTATGGCTCAACATGCTGATTGGATTTTTTGTTTAGTTAGAACGGAAACAACAGAAATTAAACAAGAAGGTATTAGTTTTTTATTGATTGATATGAAAACTCCAGGAATAGAAGTAAAGCCTATAATTACTATTGACGGTTCTCATGAGGTAAATATGGTCTATTTTGATAATGTAGAAGTACCAAAAGAAAATTTAATTGGAGAAGAAGGTCAGGGCTGGAATATAGCAAAATTTCTTCTAATGCATGAAAGAACAGGTATAGCTGGAATATCTGCACTCAAAAGAGAACTAAAAAGATTAAAAGAGATATCAGCTAATTTAGTTGTAGGAGAAGGGACTCTGCTCGAAGACACTAACTTTAGAAATAAATTAGAAGCTACTGAAATCGAACTAACCGCAACTGAATTTACTGAACTAAGAACTTTATCTCAAATCTCTTCTGGTGGCTCTCCAGGACCTGAATCTTCAATTCTTAAGATTAAGGGAACTGAATTACAACAAAACATTAGTGAGCTTTTTATAGAGATGTTGGGCTACTACTCTCATCCTTTTTTTAGTGAAACAGAATTAGGGTCAAATGAATCAATAGGTCCTGATTACGCGGGTCCTGCCATGCCTCATTACTTAAATTTTAGGAAGGTTTCAATATATGGTGGAAGTAATGAAATTCAAAGAAACGTTATTTCAAAAGCAATTTTAGGATTATAAATATGGATTTTAATTTTAACGAAGAACAAACACTTATCCAAAATCAAGTTTCTCAATTTATTCAACGTGATTATGAATGGGAAAAAAGACAGGCCCTAGTAAATTCAGACTTAGGTTTTAGTCAAGATAATTGGAATACTTTTGCTGAACTTGGCTGGCTGGGAATTTCTTTGTCGGAAGAATCTGGCGGATTTGGTGGATCAGCACTGGAATCAATGATTATTATGGAAGAATTTGGTAAAGGACTTGTTGTTGAACCTTTTCTTGAAACAGTAGTTCTATGTGGAGGTCTTCTAGACATTTCTGCAAATAAAGATCAAAAAAAAGAGATTTTAGAAAAAGTTATCTCTGGTGATCTTCATCTGGCCCTTGCTTTTACTGAACCTCAAAGCAGATTTAACCTGCATGATGTAACAACAGAAGCTAAAAAAGATGGGGATACTTATAAGATTAATGGTTTCAAATCAGTAGTAATGAATGGACCTAATGCAAATACTTTATTAGTTGTTGCAAGGACTTCTGGAAAACAATTAGATAAGGAAGGGATTTCAATATTTCTAGTAGACCCTAATGCGCAAGGTGTTTCCTTGAGAAATTATCCCACTGTTGATGGAAGAAGAGCTTCAGAAATAACACTTGAGAATGTTTCAGTTTCTTCTAGTAATTTATTAGGAGAAGAGGGCGGCTCTTTAGATTTACTAGAAAAATCTATTGATGAAGCAACTCTAGCTATTTGCGCTGAAGCAGTAGGCGCAATGGAAGTTCTTTACAAAACTACTGTTGAATATTCAAAAACAAGAGAACAATTTGGTCAACCAATAGGCAAGTTTCAAGTCTTACAACATAGAATGGTAGATATGTTTATGGAGTATGAACAATGTAAATCTCTTCTATACATGGCAACAGTAAAAAATGTTGAAAATGCAGAAGATGCAAAAAAATCTATTTCTGGATTAAAATATCAAGTAGGTAAAGCGGCTAGATTTATAGGTCAACAAGCTGTCCAACTTCATGGTGGTATGGGAGTAACTGAAGAATTAAATGTTGGTCATTTCTTTAAAAGATTAACTACTATTACTACAATATTTGGAAATACTGATTATCACTTAAATAAATACTCTAACTTATAAAACTTTTCAATGTCTTCTGACCAACCTGATAAAAGAAAAAGATCTAATCTTCCAAGTGATACTTTTGGTGATTTTCAATATCGACAAGCTTTAGCTGAAGAAATGCTTCCTATGATAGGAAGGTTATACAGACAGAATGTTCATTTAATGCTTTACGGTAAATTGCTAGTGAATCTTTCTGTTTCAGAAATTATGCAAGCTCATAGATTCGTTAGAGAAACAGAAAATAATGAACTAAGTGAATTTGAAACTTACCAAGTTATTAATTCATTAAATTCATTAGAGCTGGGAGCTGCAGAGATTGATATAGGCATAATTGCTGCTGCTTTTTTGTTTGATAATAATAAAAAATCATTAGAAGAATTCGTACAAGACTCAGTAGAAGACCTAATAGGTAAAAAAGGTTCTGTACTTGAAAAAGCACAAGATGTAGTTCTTTATGGTTTTGGGAGAATAGGAAGACTATTAGCAAGGTTAATAGTTGAGGATTCAGGTGGAGGAGATAATCTTAGATTAAGAGCTATAGTTGTCAGAAGATCAAGTAAAGAAGATTTAATAAAAAGAGCTAATTTACTTAGAACTGATTCAGTTCATGGTCCATTCAAAGGAACAGTTAGAGTAAATCAAAAAAATGAGTTGTTAATAATAAATGGTAGTGAAGTTCAAGTAATTTATTCTGATGATCCTAGTAAAATTGATTATACGAAGTATGGTATTAAAGAAGCTTTATTAATAGATAATACAGGCGTATGGAGAGAAAAAAGTGATCTAGAAACACACTTAAAATGTAAAGGAATCAAAAAAGTTCTTTTAACAGCTCCTGCAAAAGGCGGTGTTAAAAATATCGTCCATGGCATTAATAATCAAACAGCAAATAAGGGAGATAAAATCTTGGGTGCTGCGTCTTGTACAACAAACGCAATAGTGCCTGTTTTAAAAGTATTGAATGAAAAATATAAAATACTTTCAGGTCACATAGAAACGATCCATGCATATACTAATGACCAAAATTTAATTGATAATTTTCATAAAAAATTTAGACGAGGTAGAAGTGCTGCTTTAAATCTAGTTATTACGGAAACAGGTGCAGGGAAAGCTGTAGGTGAAGTTTTACCTGAGTTGAAAGGGAAATTAACTGCAAATGCAATCAGAGTCCCTACACCCAATGTATCTTTAGCTATTATGAAACTTGATTTAAGCTCCAATATTAAAACAATAGATTTAAATGATTTCTTAAGGCAAACAGCTTTCCATTCTAAATATAAAGACCAGATAGATTTTACAAATTCGAGTGAAGTTGTATCTACAGATTTTGTTGGTAATAGATATGCTGGAATAATTGATTCTGCTGCTACTATTTGTAATGGATCTCAAGCAATTTTATATGTTTGGTACGATAATGAGTTTGGCTATACTGTTCAATTGCTTGGTCTTGCTAAAGAGATGGTTGGTTTGACTTATAAAAGATACCCTTCTTATCAATAATCTTTCTAGTAAATAGAGCTCTTCAACACTATAATACGCGCGGATTTAACTGTACTTTAACTTTGATTCATCCCAAAAATTAAATTGAGGGAATGGTAAAAATAAATAAAGGCTTAGATATACCAATATCCGGTTTGCCCGAAGACAATATATCTGACTTTAAAAAACCAAGATCTGTTGCTTTATTAGGCTCTGATTATCATGGTCTAAAACCATCTATGTTAGTCTCAGAGGGAGACGAAGTTAAATTAGGCCAACCTATTTTTACAGATAAAAAGAACCCAGGTATTTATTTTACATCTCCAGGAGGAGGGAAGGTTGAATCTATTAACAGAGGAGAAAGAAGATCGTTACAATCAATTGTAATTGAACTTGACCAAGAAGAAAAAGAGATTGTTTTTTCTAATTTAGATATAAATCAACTTACTCCAGATAAAATTAGAGAAGTTCTTGTAGAATCAGGCCTTTGGACTTGTTTTAGAACGAGACCTTTTAGCAAAATACCTGGATTAAATGACCTGCCTAACTCTATGTTTATAAACTGCATGGATACTTCACCAATATCTCTTGAACCTGAAAATATAATTCTGGAGAATAAAGAGTTCTTTGATCAAGGTATAGAAGTTATTAAGTCTTTTATAAATTGTCCAATACATATTTGTATCAAAGAAAAATCCCTTTTAAATCTAGAAGAACAAGAAAATCTATATATACATAAATTCTCAGGTCCACATCCTTCAGGGTTAGTTGGTACACATATGCATTTTATTTCTCCAGCTAGTATTAAAAAAATTAACTGGCATATAGATTACGCAGATATTATTTCAATTGGATATCTTTTTTTAAAGAAAAAGATTTTAACTAAAAAATACATAGCTTTATCAGGACCTCAGGTAGAAAATCCTAGAATTATTTCTACAAGAGTTGGGGCTTGCATCGAGGAAATTACTGCAGGTGAAGCGATACATTCAAATAATAGACTAATAAGTGGTTCAGTAATTAATGGAAGAGAGGCTATAGGACCATATTCTTATTTAGGTAAATATCATAATCAAATAAGCATCATTGAAGAACCGACTTCATCTGATAGAGAACTATTTGATTGGGGTGTACCTGGATTTGATAGATATTCTAAATTAAGAATATTTATCTCAAGTCTTTTTAAAAATAAAAAATATCCTATAAAAGCAAGAATGTATGGACCTGATAGAGCTATCTTGCCTATAGGAGTTTATGAACAAGTATTTCCATTAAATTTACTAATATCTTTACTATTAAGACAACTAGCTATAGGTGATACAGAGGAACTACAAGCGTTGGGAATTCTAGAATTAGATGAAGAAGATCTAGCTTTGTGTAGTTTTGTCTGCCCATCAAAGTACGACTTCGGTTACTTGCTTAGAGAGAGATTAAGTTCTATTGAGATTGAAGGTTAAAAATGGATAGACTAAGAAAAACATTTGATAATCTAAAACCTCATTTCTCTACAGGTGGAAAATATGAAAAATGGTGGGTTATTTTTGATGTAGTAGAAAACTTCTTTTATTCCTCGATTCGAAGAACATTTGGATCTTTACACGTAAGAGATGCCTCTGATGTCCAAAGAGTTATGGTTACAGTAATGGTAGCTGCTTTACCTGCCACTTTTTATGGAATGTACAACATAGGCTTTCAAGCTTTATCAGGAGCAGCGAACGGATCAGGAGAATTTACTAATGATTGGCATTTTATTTTTATAAACATATTCTGTAACTATGATCCAAATAGTATCTTTGATTGTTTGTGGTTTGGTGCTTGTTATTTTATTCCCATATATGCAGTTACATTTATAGTTGGAATATTATGGGAAATGATTTTTGCTGTAGTTAGAAATCATGAAATTAGCGAAGGGGCTTTTGTAACAACTATTCTTTTTGCTCTTTGTTGCCCACCCGATGTACCTCTCTGGCAAGTTGCTATCGGAATAAGTTTTGGTATTGTTATAGGAAAAGAAATTTTTGGTGGAACTGGAAAAAATTTCTTAAATCCGGCTTTAACTGGTCGAGTTTTTCTTTATTTTGCTTATCCAACTTACTGGTCTGGAGATGCGGTATGGGTAGCCTTAGATGGCTTTAGTTCTCCTACTATTCTAGGAATTGGTTCCCAAGAAGGATTAAATGGTATACAAGCGAATTATTCCTGGATAGATTCTTTTATTGGAAGCATTCCTGGATCAGCAGGTGAAACATCAACACTATTTATTCTACTGGGTTTATTAATTCTCTTGTATACCAGAGTAGCATCTTGGAGAATAGTAGCCGGAGTGTTATTGGGAACCTTCCTGACTGCTTATCTTTTTAATTTTATAGGGTCTGATACAAATGCCATGTTTGAAGTTACATTTCTTTGGCATATAGTCATAGGTGGTTATGCTTTTGGGTTAGTATTTATGGCTGTAGAGCCTGTAACAGGTTCACACACTAACCCTGGAAGATGGATCTACGGAATTTTAATAGGAATAATGGTTGTACTTATTAGAGTAATTAATCCTGCATTTCCTGAAGGAATGATGCTAGCAATTATATTTGCTAATCTTTTTGCACCGCTAATTGATCATTATGTTAAGGAATCAAATATTAAGAAAAGAATGAAATACATAGAAGGCAATGAATAAAAACGATACTTTAATAAAAACATTAATTGTAGGTATTTGTCTTTGTCTTTTCTGTTCGATAATTATATCTACAGTAGCTGTTGAATTGAGAGAGAAACAGGCTTCTCTTAAACTTCAAGATCAACAATCAAAAATACTATCATCAGCAGGCCTTTTAAAGCCTGAAAAAGATATTAAAGAACAATTTAAGTCTATAGAAGAAAGAGTTATAGATATTACAACTGGCGAATTCAACTACTCTTTAAATCCCAATACCTTTAGTGGCAAGAATTTTGAATCAGAAGATTACTCTAAGAACTTATCTACTTCTATTGCGTTGAGTTCCAAGGAAGATATAAGTTCTTTAAAAAGACGTGAAAATTTTACAAAGGTTTACTTGTACAAAGAAGATGAAACTATAAAGGCTATTATCCTTCCAATTAGGGGTCTTGGCTTATGGGGAACTATGTACGGATACTTAGCAATTGAATCAGACTTAAATACAATAATAGGATTAGAGTATTATTCTCATAAAGAAACTCCAGGTCTAGGTGCAGAAGTAAATAACCCTAGATGGAAGGCTTTGTGGAAAGGCAAAAAAATACATTCTAAGGAAGGCAATATAAAAATAACTGTGATTAAAGGTGTTGCTGATAGAGGCTCATCAGAAATTAATTATCAGGTAGATGGCCTGTCAGGAGCAACAATAACAAGTAAAGGGGTTAGTAAAATGCTTTCTTTTTGGTTAGGTGACTTGGGATATAAGAAGTTCTTATCTAAGTTAAAAGAGGAAATTGAGGAGGCTAAGAAAAAAAATGTCTAAATCAAGTAAGATTCTTTTAAACCCCATCTTTAATGACAATCCAATAACATTACAAATTCTTGGAATTTGTTCAGCTTTAGCTGTAACTTCAAATTTATACCCAACTTTATTAATGTGTTTTGCTTTGACTTCTGTTTTATGTCTTTCAAACCTATTAGTTTCACTGATCAGAAACCATATTCCTACAAATGTAAGAATGATAGTTCAGATTACAATCATAGCTTCTCTGGTAGTTCTTGTAGACGAGCTATTAAAAGCCTATGACTACGAAAATAGCAAAACTATAGGGGTTTTCGTTGGCCTAATAATTACTAATTGTATTGTTATGGGTAGAGCCGAAGCTTTTGCCATGCAAAATTCTCCCTGGATGAGCTTCTTAGATGGCTTAGGTAATGGTTTGGGGTACAGTCTAATTTTAATTGTTGTTGCAACTATAAGAGAATTCTTTGGAGCGGGGAGTTTATTTAGTTATGAAATATTACCTTTAGTTCAAAATGGAGGTTGGTATGTAGGTAATAATTTTGCTTTATTATCAGGTAGCTCATTTATCATCATTGGACTATTTATTTGGGCATTAAGAAGTTGGAAAAAAGATCAAATCGAAGATCCTGAATTTAAGGTAGCTAGAAATAATTTAGAAACAAAAGAAGCAGGTACTAGAATCTAATGTTTGAATATTATTTAAATCTCTTTATAACTGCAGTTTTTGTAGAAAATATTGCTTTAGCTTACTTTTTGGGTATGTGTACTTTTTTAGCTATTTCTAAGAATGTAAAGGCAGCTGGAGGATTAGGTTTAGCGGTTATTGTTGTCTTGACCATAACCGTGCCAATTAATAATCTTATTTATTCTAAATTCTTAAAAGCTGGTGCTCTTGAGTGGATAGGACTACCTAATTCTGATTTAGAATTTGTTGGTTTAATAACTTACATTGGGATTATTGCAGCAGTTGTACAAATTTTAGAAATGTTCTTAGATAAATTTGTTCCTGCTTTATATAACGCTTTAGGTAGTTTTCTTCCTCTGATAACAGTTAATTGTGCAATATTAGGAGCATCTCTTTTTATGGTAGAAAGAAGCTACCTTTTTGTAGAAAGTGTAGTTTACGGATTTGGAGCAGGAGCTGGATGGGCTCTAGCAATATTAGCCTTAGCAGGAATTAGAGAAAGACTTAAGTATGCAGATATTCCAGGAGGCTTAGAAGGCTTAGGGATAACTTTTATAACCGTAGGCTTAATGTGTTTTGGTTT